>Ga0105048_10000005_pt1 | contig 296089 bp, 245 predicted proteins | sample MAT05_FD_78382 | JGI IMG/M metagenome (GOLD analysis project Ga0105048, IMG submission 78382) | Freshwater microbial communities from Lake Fryxell liftoff mats and glacier meltwater in Antarctica - MAT-05 | ecosystem: Environmental > Aquatic > Freshwater > Ice > Liftoff microbial mat | place...
AATGCAAAACGGATGGGACGCATCCGTGAACGATAACGTAGCGCCTCTGCCAACGCCGTAAGGCGACGGTAAGCGCAAGCGTCGTTCAGAAGCCCCTGCCTTTAGGCATGGGAGCGTCACTAATACCTCAATCATACACCTGACCAAAAAAGAAACTGTGGCTACAGAAACTTGGTTTTTTTTCATTGCAACGATGGTTTCCCGAACATCCCATAAGCAATTGTGCGTTATTTCACGTGGTGATAGTTTTTGAAAGCCGTCATGAGGGGTTTTGGCGGGTGCACTCTGGTAAACTCCCTTTCATGATGAATGAACACACCTCACGCCTTCCTGGCTTTTACAAACGATCTTTAGCAGAACGTTCGGCGGTCGTCGCACAATGGGCGACCTTGACCGCGAATGAACAAGCGGCTCTGCTCGGCATTCAAGGGTTGAATGCTACACAAGCCGACCACATGGTGGAAAATGCGATTGGCGTATATGCCCTTCCGCTCGGCATTGCCACGAACTTTTTAATCGACAACGTCGACGTTTTGATTCCGATGGTGATCGAAGAACCATCGGTCGTCGCGGCGGTCAGCAATGCGGCGAAGTTGTTCCGTGCGGGCGGTGGATTCGTCACATCCAGCGATGAGCCGATCATGATCGGGCAAATTCAAGTACTCGATATTGTCGACGGTTCTGCACAAGCCATCTACATGGCAGCAGGTGCGGTGATGGCACAAAAAGCTGCGCTGCTCGACGCTGTCAATCGCATCGGCGGCAGCATCGTCAAATACGGCGGCGGGGCGCGCAATCTGCATGTTCGCCCGATTTTAGACACACCAATCGGCGCAATGTTGATCGTACACTTGCTGTATGACACGCGCGATGCAATGGGTGCGAACGCGGTAAATACGGCTGTCGAACATATCGCGCCATTGATCGAACAGATTACGGGCGGGCGCGTCAACCTGCGTATTCTCAGCAATCTGACTGACCAGCGAAAAGCGCGTGTTGAAGGCATGATACCAGCATCGGAACTAGCGACGGCGACATTGAGCGGCGATCAAGTCGTTCGCGCGATTGTCGAAGCCGGCGTATTTGCGCAAGTCGATCCGTATCGCGCCGCAACCCATAATAAAGGCATCATGAACGGTATCGATGCGGTCGTGATCGCTACTGGAAACGATTGGCGTGCGGTCGAAGCGGGTGCTCACGCATACGCCGCGCGCGATGGTAGTTACACCAGCCTTTCGCGGTGGTGGCAAGACAGTGACGGCAACCTGCGCGGTGCGATGGAACTGCCACTTGCGGTCGGGATTGTGGGCGGCGCCACACGTGTTCACCCAGCGGCGCAAATCGCGCTCAAAATCATGAATATCACGTCCGCCCGCCAACTCAGCCAAATCATTGCTGCGGTCGGTCTGGCGCAAAATCTGGCGGCAATTCGCGCGCTGGCGACTGAAGGGATTCAAAACGGACATATGCGAATGCATGCGCGTCAGATAGCCGTTGCGGCGGGCGCAAGTGGCGCACAAGTCGGGCAGGTTGTCGAGCAAATGATCCAAGAGCAAAATATTCGCCCCGAACGGGCAGTACAAATCCTCCAAACCATGCAAGGAAAAGCGTAATGTTCAAGAATGGCAGTAATCCAATAGCACACCCTGATAGTGTCTTGATGCGTCCGCTCCGCCAGGTCGGTATTGTCGGATACGGCGCGTATGTCCCGCGTTATCGCTTACCCGGTGCAGAGGTCGCGCGTGTATGGACGGGTGGCTTGAGCGGCAGTCCGATCAAAGCAAAAGCGGTCGCAGGTCCCGACGAAGATGTGACCACGATGTCGATTGAAGCAGCACGTAACGCGTTGGCGCGGGCAGCGATTGACCCGCTCGCGCTGCGCGCCGTGTGGGTTGGCAGCGAAAGTCATCCGTATGCGGTCAAACCGACAAGCACCATCGTCGCAGAAAGTATCGGCGCGTCCGCCAATATTCAGGCGGCGGACTGGGAGTTCGCGTGCAAAGCGGGTACGGAAGCTGTCCAAGCCTCGATTGGTTTGGTTGGCAGCGAAATGGGCGCATATGCGCTGAGCATTGGCATGGATACTGCGCAATCACGTCCGGGCGATGCGCTGGAATATACGGCGGCGAGCGGTGGAGCGGCATTTATCATTGGGCGTGCAGAAGAAGCCGTTGCGATCTATCAGGGCAGCTACAGCTTTGTCACCGATACACCCGATTTTTGGCGGCGTGCTGACGAGAGCTATCCCAGTCACGGCGAACGCTTCACCGGTGAACCCGCATATTTCAATCATGTGCAGTCGTCCGCCAGCAAACTGATGGAGTTAATGGGGACTACCGCTGCCGATTACACGTACGCGGTCTTTCATCAGCCAAATGTCAAATTCCCTGAACGCGCCGCCAAGACACTCGGTTTCAAAGAAGAACAGTATAAAATCGGTCTGCTCGCAGACGAAATCGGCAACGTGTATTCAGGCTCGTGCATGTTAGGTTTGACTGCGATCCTTGATCAGGCAAAAGCGGGTGACCGCATTCTAATGGTCAGCTATGGCAGTGGTGCAGGGTCAGATTCATTCGATATGATCGTCACTGACCGGATTACTGCTGTGCAAGGTCGCGCACCGAAAACCCGCGATTACATCGCGCGCAAAACGGAAATCGACTATGCGACCTACGCACGCTATCGCGGATTGCTCCGCGACTAATCTGTTATTTTGCTAATACTGTAGGGGTTGGTCTTAAACCGACCCCGTAACGAGGAAGATTTTTATGACTACGAAGGTCGCCATTATCGGTGTTGGTCAAACCCCTGTTGGTGAACATTGGGAAAGCGGGCTGCGTATGTTAGCAGCCGACGCGATCAGTGCCGCGCTGAACGACGCACAAATCGAGCGTGTCGATGCGGTATACGTCGGTAATGCGTACGGCGCGGCATTCAGCAGTCAATCGCAGGTCGGCGCACTGGTCGCGGATTACGCTGCACTCGGTGGAGTTGAAGCATACACAGTCGAAGCGGGCGAAGCCTCTGGTGCAGCGGCATTACGCACTGGGTATTTGGCAGTTGCCTCCGGGCAAGTGGAAACAGCACTGGTCGTGGGTGTCGAGAAATCGACCGATACCGTCGGTACGGCGCGTAACCGTGCGCGCAGCATTAGCCTGGATGCAGATTATGAAGCGATACATGGTGCGACCGCGACTGCGCAAGCTGCTATGCTTATGCGGCGCTATATGCATGAATATGGCGTTGAACTGTCGGCTTTCGAAAATTTCAGCATCAACGCGCATATGAACGGTTCGAAGAACCCATACGCGATGTATCGCAATATCTTAAAAGTCGGCGCATTTGGCAAAGCACCGATGATCGCTGATCCAGTCAGTTTGTTTGATAGTGCGCCCGATGGCGATGGTGCAGCGGCAGTGATCATCACCAGTGCCGAACGTGCAGCGGATTTAGTCCCGCAGCCCGTACTTATTGCGGGGAGCGCCGTCGCGTCGGATACGCTCGCACTGCATGACCGTGCCGATCTCTTGTTTTTGCGTGCCGTCGAAGTATCGACCGAACGTGCGCTCCGTCAGGCAACTATCACGCGCGATGATTTATCACTGCTTGAATTACACGACGCCTTCACAATTTTGGCAGCGTTGAGTTTAGAAGCGGCGGGCTTTGCTGAACGAGGTCAAGGTTGGCGACTTGCAGCAGAAAATCAAATCGGGTTGACGGGCAGATTGCCGCTTAGCACGTTTGGCGGGCTTAAGAGTCGTGGTAATCCAGTTGGGGCGACAGGCGTGTATCAAGCGGTTGAGGCGGTGTTACAGCTACGCGGTGCGGCGGGACTCAACCAAGTAGCAGATGCACGTTACGCGATGATTCAGTCGATTGGCGGCGTTGGCAATACGGTAATCACTCACATTTTACAAACAACAGTTTAGCCATTGATTTGTGAGAAAAAACGGGAAGTCTGAGACTTCCCGTTTAATTTAAAAAACTAAGCCGGAAAGGGGATACCCAGCCAAGTCAAACGCATCAAAATTTCTGGGAGTTCATCAAGGGTCAAGAATGCTCGTAGGGGAGGAGCAATGTCCCCTCCCGCCATAAAAGCAGGGGCGACCCCGTGTGGTCGCCCCTACACGTCCGAAGAATCGTTGTCATGAATTCCAATAGTTAGCGATGTGCACGCATAAATTGTCAGCGGGCTTTGGTGCGGCATGTTCAAGACGCCGTAGAAGCCAGTATAAGAAAATTCCGGGTCTACTTCATCGATTAGGTCATTGACGACCGAAAATGTAAAGGTGCGACCGGTATTCCAGTTATTCGTGGTCAACACGCGTGATGCTGGTGAAACCGTGAAATCGGGCTGCGCGGCGTCGGGATAAACCGTGATATTGGAATAGGCGGGCGGTGCCTGGTTCAATTTGACCGTAACGGTGCGCGTTAACCCCGTCACGGCTTCGTTAAGGCTAATATTCGTGCGGTTGATAGTCAAACAAAATTGAGGATTGGTGCCTGCTTCAATGCGTGAGGTTGTAACTCCCAACGCGATAACTGCAAAAACAGCGGCGATGATAACGCTTAACATATGACGACGATACATAATCACTTGCTCCTGATATTGGGTGATGTGAACAAATTGCATCCTTAGCATAATGAGCATTCGATCAAGAAACCATTAAGATGTTGCAAAAATTTGATACCTCATGATATCTGTTAGCCAAGCACTTTCGGTAGTAGTTTTGAGAGCCTTTGAAAGAACGATTACAGTCATGTGAGAGGTTTTGAAAGGCGATGCACCCTAAAATTAGTTTTAATCGTTACAGATTGCACAATCAATCACATGATTTCAGGAGTTTCAACCATGCAAATTTCTCGCCACTGGCGGATTAAACAACAGCGTTATCGTTTAGAAGGCGTGCGATTTCAGAATGGCGAAATCAGCCTGCAAAATCGTCCGACTCCGAACTATGAACGCGAACAAGCGAACACGCCCACCATTCGTGAACCGGCTCGTGTGACTGTCGTCGGTCGCTAGTCCTCTACAGACGCGCGTTCATGGAAACCTGAGCGCGCGTTTTTTATTTCCAGAATTGACACAGGGATTACCCACGATGTTGACGCCAAACCCTACCGAAACCCAGGGCGAAATTGTTCGCTTTGCTGGCACAGGTGAAATTTACAGCTTTACCACAGTACAGGAGCCGCCTGAAGGTTTTGAAGACAATGCGCCTTATGTGTTGGCGCTCGTCAGGCTCGATGAAGGCGCGATGATTACTGCACAGATCACCGACGTTATCAGCGCCAGCGAACTGACGATTGGCGACCGTGTGGAAATGGTGACACGCAAACTGACCACCGAAGGCGCGCGCGGTATGATTATCTACGGCTACAAATTTCGCAAGACCCTACCACGCGTTTAAGCTCTATAATCAGGGCATGGTGTCTTACTATGCCCGTTCTAAAACATGACCACTTCCCGTGCTACCACCGGACAACGCGGCGAAGCAATCGCTGCTCAATACCTATCTCAACATGGCTATACGATTTTGGCGACTAACTGGCGTGTTGCCAACGCTGAACTTGATATTGTCGCGATACACGGTACGGTTTTGGCATTCATTGAAGTCAAAACGCGCCGCTCCAATACCACAGACGCCGGCTTCGAAGCGCTGACGCCGCGTAAACAAGCGCGCCTGATCCGGTCGGCGCAGCTTTATCTCAGTGCGCATACGCTCAACGAAGCTGTTTGGCGCATCGATGTGATCTCGATTGCACTGGTGACTAACCGCGCGCCGATTATCGAACATGTGCAGGACGCGCTAAGTTGGTGAACTTTCCGCCATTGATCGTCATAGTAGGTGCAACCGCTGTCGGCAAAACAGGCACTGCGATTCAACTCGCGCAAGCCTTCAACGGTGAAATCATCGGCGCGGACAGCCGTCAGGTCTATCGACAGATGGACATTGGAACCGCGAAACCGACACCCGAACAGCGCATAAGCGTTCCACACCATCTATTGGATGTAGTCAATGCTGACAATACGTTATCGCTCGCCTCATATTTAGATCTCGCACATGTGGCAATCCACGATATTCACACACGCGGCAAACTGCCATTTCTTGTCGGCGGCACAGGACAGTACATCACTGCATTGATCGATGGGTGGAGCGTGCCAAAAGTCGCACCAAACCTGGCGCTGCGCGCTGAATTGGAAGCCTTCGCAGCCACGCACGGTGCATTCGAGTTAGGCGAAAAACTACGTGCGCTCGATCCAGCGGCGTATCAAACGATTGATTATCGTAATGTGCGACGCGTCATCCGCGCGCTCGAAGTGATCGATGCGACCGGGCAGCCCTTTAGCGCTCAGCAGACTAAATCACCCCCGCCCTATCACATCATACAGATTGGGCTGGCTTTGGGGCGTGACACGTTATACGAACGGGCAGATCGCCGCGTAGATGCGATGATACAAGCCGGATTTATCGATGAAGTGCGCGCGCTGCTTAAAGCTGGTTATTCTCCGTCGCTGCCGTCAATGAGCGGTCTCGGTTATGCCGAACTCGCATCGCATATCATCGACGGTGCGCCGCTTGACGTCGCAATCAACGCGATTTATAGTGCGACTCACAATTACATTCGACGTCAAGAGACGTGGTTTCGTAAATACAACCGCGAGGCGACGTGGCTGGATATGGCAACATTCGACATCGCCCATGTAATCGCTACACTAGGTCAACAAATCGATTTCACCAAGTAGGCAGTGATGGGAATATTACGGGGTGGCGGCGGCAATCAAAATGTGGTCGTTGGCATTATTTTGCTGATCGTGCTGGCATTCTTCGCGGGTCCTGGCACGTTGTCACGCTTTCTGGCGCCGCTTTCGCCTTATTTTGAAGGCGTGCCGTGCGCCAATTTACGCCGCGCCGATGACCGTGCCAACCATCAATCCTTATTGGGGCGAAGCAGCGATTTTCCGGTGCAGGTGCGTGTGTCCACATCAGCAATCCCAACCGACCCAGCGGGATTTCTGTATGTGACGATCACCGTTATCAATAATTCGATTGGCACTATTCCGATCGTTTATGACCCACAACAGGTCATCATTGGCGATAACAGCACAAGTGGAATGGGCATTATTTTCACGCCGCAGGTCGGTATCCCCAATACGGGTTCGCGCGGTGGCACAGGCGCAACCATTCCCGAAGAGCAGATTCGGGTTTTGGGACCGCGTCAGCGCTGTTTGCACACGCTCGAAATTCCGGCAGGCAATATCTTGACGAATCCAGCGTTTACGAGTGGACAAGCCTCGGTCATCGCGTATTATCGCGGCAACGAACGCGGTTCGATAGCGGGTGTCCCGGCAGGTGCGCCGACCCCAATTTATCCCGATCAAGGAATGCCGACCGGTGTCGCTACATCTGAACCAGTGCGAATCGCCGTTTCTGGTCAGTGATGCAACACTGTGTATAATGGACGCAACTAATGGAAAGTCGGGTGTCGCCTTAAAGGAGCGCGCTGCATGTCGGAGACGAGCGGAGAACGCCCAATCTTGCTTTTTCAAACGGATAAGGTGAGCGAACCGCAAAAAACGATGACTCAAGACAGTGTGACTATTGGACGCGGCGAAGATTGCGACGTTGTCGTCGCAGAACGTCAAGTGTCGCGCCAACACATCCGCGTCTTCAAAGATCAAGAAGACTGGTTCATCGCCGATCTGGACAGCCGAAACGGGACATGGCTCAACGGTCACAAGCTGATGGGTGAACAGAAATTATACGATGGTGATGAGATCAATCTCGCGCAAACGATCAACATTCAATTCTTAGGGTCTGGCGCAACTGCTCCCAATACATTTGATGCCCCCGAATTTATCGGCTCATCGCGTGCGCCCCAGTCAGAGGGACGACTGCGTCTTGATCCTGATGCACGCCGAGTCTTTATCGGTGATAAAGAGATCGATCCGCCGCTTAGCCCGCCGCAGTATCGGTTGCTCGAACTGTTGTATGGCAACATGGGCAGCATTTGCACGCGCGAAGCTGTTATCGAAGCGGTCTGGCCCGATGTGATCGGCGAAGGGGTAAGCGAACAAGCCATCGATGCACTTGTGCGCCGCTTACGCGACCGCATCGCAGAAGTTGACCCGGAATGGCATTATATCGTCACCATGCGCGGACATGGATTCCGTTTACAAAATGGCTGATTCTGACGTGTCTGCGTCAAGACGCCTACAACTCTACGCCCTGCTCGGTGATTTGCCCGATCGTCATCTGCCAATCACCGTCACGCTCATCGATCAGTCTGAGCGCGACAGCTACATGGTCGAAACGCTGGTATTGTCGCTCAACGATGTCGAATCAGTACCAGCATATCTTGTCAAGCCTCTACACACACCGCCGCCCTATCCCGTCATCCTGTACAACCATGCACACGGCAACGATTACAGGCTCGGCAAAGACGAATTATTGACGGGTCGTGGCGGCATACAGCCAATTCCGTATGCGCAAGCGCTCACCGCACACGGTTTCGCGGCATTGTGCATCGACCATTGGTGTTTTGGAGAACGTCGCGGTCGAACTGAAAGCGAGGTTTTCAAAAGCATGTTGTGGCGTGGGCAAGTCTTGTGGGGCATGATGCTCTACGATTCATTGCGCGCCGTCGATTATCTCGTCTCACGCCCCGATATGAATTCACAGCGTATTGGTACACTCGGTTTATCGATGGGCAGCACGATGGCGTGGTGGCTTGCCGCGCTCGATCCACGTATCAAGGTATGTATTGATCTGTGCTGCCTGACCGACTTTGATGCGCTCATTGATACACGCGGACTGGATGGACACGGCATTTACTACTATGTGCCATCACTGCTCAATCATTTTTCCGCGGCGCAAATCAATGCGCTGATCGCGCCGCGTTTTCATGCGAGTTACGCTGGTCTATTCGATCCGCTTACACCTCCTGCAGGGCTTGACCGCATCGACGCCGCATTGACACGCGTGTATGCAGAGGCAGGAGCACCCGCACATTGGCGGCTGTTTCGCTCCGCGAGCGGACATTTTGAAACCGCCGCCATGCGCGCGCTGATCCTGCAAGACTTACAGGATCATTTGTAGGTATTCCATCTGAATGGTCTGCTCATCGCGGATGCCCAGAATCGACAGCATTTCCTGAATACGCTGCGCTTTGATTTCGGCATCCTGCGATGACCATGTGCGGCTTTTGATCTCCAAAAATCGTTCTGGAAGTTCCGGTTTGACCACGCTATCCAGGTTGACGTAAAAAAGCACGCCTTGATAGAGTAGATGCCAGCGCTGACGATCTTTTTCCAATTCGCGCTCGCTCGACGGGCGGAAATACTCGCGATAGAAGCGCAGCGGACGATCCGCTTTGGCGATAAATCGCGAACGCGACAGCAAGATCGTGTTGTTGAATTCACGTTCTTTGACAGGCGACGTGTACGTCAGGCGTGAGCGCACGCTTTCGACCGTGCCCGTCTCGGTCAATTTATCATCTTCTCGATAGCGGACGCGCCCGCTGGCAGGGTCATCAAACAGGAAATAAGTATCGTATTGACGATAGTGATTGAAAAGGACAAGTTGTACATCCGAGTGTTCAAGCAATGCTTCAAAGCGCGTATCGTCGGATAATTTCGCCTTGACCTGCACTTCAAAACTTTCGCCCTGCTCCAAACCCCCGATTGCCAGCAGTTTACTTAAGACATCCCCTTCGCGCGCACCGACGAACGCATCAATACGCTGGGCGTAATCATGCGCCTTTTCGATGATCGTCTTCTCATCCAGCGTGAGCAAAGCGCGATCCCGCATCAACCAGCGTCCATTACACCATACATGACGCACATCGGCGGCGTGACCTGTATAAACGATGCGCGAATAGATATTGTTTGGGTCGCGGTCAAACGATGGCATACTGTGCAGCGAACGCGCCTCCAATACCACGATATCGGCGCGCTTGCCGACTTCTAAACTGCCTGTGATATCGCCCATAAACAGCGCTTCCGCGCCTTGTCGCGTTGCCATCAACAATGCTTGACGTGCGGGCAGCGTCGTCGGATCAGAGGCGGCGGTTTTGGCGAGGATCGCGGCTAGACGCATCTCTTCAAACATATCGAGGTCATTGTTGCTCGCGGGACCATCCGTGCCGATGCCGACAACAACGTCGTTTTTGAGCATTTGCGCTATCGGCGCGATACCGCTTGCCAATTTAAGATTACTCGTCGGACAGTGAGCGACCGTCACGCCTTCTTCGTACAACACTGGAATTTCGTCTTGGGCTATATGGACGCAGTGCGCCGCCAGCACTTTCACCGCGAACAATCCTAGTGCTTTCATACGGTCGACAACGGTGACGCCGAACTCAGTCTGGCTGTTTTCGACTTCGAGCCGCGTTTCGGCAAGATGGATCAAGAGCGGCACATCGTATTCGGTCGCCAATTCAACGCATAAACGCAGCGTATCATCGGTATTAGAATACGGCGCGTGCGGCGCAACGGCGGGTGTAATCAGCGGATGCCCTTTCCATTGTTCGATGAACGCACGCGTATACCGTAAGCTATCCTGATAGCTATCCGCATCGGGCGCAGGAAACTTCAAAATCGTTTGACCGAGTAAGCCACGCACGCCCGCGTCCGCCGTCGCCGCCGCGATTTCCGCTTCATAATAATACATATCCGCATATGCCGTGACGCCGCTTCGGATCATTTCAGCACACGCTAACTGTGCGCCCAATCGACAAAATTCTGCGCTGACAAACTCGCGCTCGACGGGCATCATATACCCCATCAACCAGACATCAAGGCGGCGATCATCCGCTAAACCACGCAGCAGGGTCATTGGCGCGTGCGTATGCGCGTTGACCAAACCCGGCATGATGTATGTCCCCGTGCAATCGACCGTATTGGCTGATGTGTACGCCGCAACAATATCCGCGCGCGCCCCCACCGCGACAATATCCGTGCCATGGATGGCGACGGCGCCATCCATAAATACGGCATAGTTCTGATTCATGGTGACGACTGCGCCACCTACCAACAGGGTATCTACTGTTTGCATCGTGCATCCGTTCCTTCCCCGCGTTGTCCAAATTACGAGTAAATTGTGTGTATTATACGAGGTGTTGTACACTTTCACGCATCGCGCCGGATACTGCATGGATTCGCGTCGGCTCAGGAGCATAGATTGCAATGTTGAGACGTTTACGTCTACTGCCTTTTCTGACCTCACTCGAAGCTGGGGTGATCGGATTATTCTTCATTCAGGCGCTGCGCCTGTTGCTTGGGCTGATATACAGCCGCGTCGGCGGGGCGACTGTACTTTCCGCTATAGATATAGGGTTGATCCCGCCAGGTACAGCGATTCCCGCAGATGCAGCGACCGTGACCAACGAAATCACGCTGATCGCATATTTATTGGCGCTGCCATTGGCGGGTCTCTTGATCGGACACTACCGACTTATGGTTTGGGTCGCTGTCATCGTCGTCGCGGTCGGGCGCGCGTTGATGCCCGGCGCAGACGCGGCGATTGCTGTGCCCGCTGCCGCGCTCACAGTGGTGGGCGGACTGCTTTATATAGCTGTCCTTGTGCGCCATCGACTGCGCGCACTGCCCTACTTCTTTGTTTTAGGGTTCGGTGCCGATCAAGTCTTGCGCGCTATCGGCAACACATTTGATCCCTCGTGGTCGCCTGCCTACCGCGATATACAACTAGGTTTGTCGATTGCTGTTTCGGTCATCGGTTTGCTACTGGTTTTCTGGGAATTTCGACGCGCGCGCGTTAGCGACGAAAACGAGGGTGCAGTCTCCCCTGATCAAGGCTTGCTTCCGTTTTGGGGTGCAATCGGTTTGAGCGGCGCGCTCTTTCTTGAGCTTTCACTGCTGGCATTGCCGAATGCCGTCGCGGGACGCGGCGATCTCGATTACACGACTCTTGCACCATTCTTAGTGGCAGCGACATTGCTACCGATCATCCCCTCAGTGCGCGGCATCGCCCGCAACTTCATCAGTACCTTCGATGGTGGAACACGGGGTTGGCTGTGGCTGATGCTTATTGTGCTCACCTTAGTCATCGGGCTGCGCGTCGGTGGGTTCGGCGCGGTACTGGTGCTGGCGCAGTTCTTCTTAAGCATGACTTGGTGGTGGATTGGACGACCAAAAGCGGCACGCGAGCGCAATTTTGGCGGCTTGTGGCTGATTTTTACGATGTTGATTTTTGGGCTGCTGTTGGTCGCCGACAACTTTACCTATGATTACGCGTTTGTACGCGATTTTGCGGGCGATTTTCGCTTTTTGAACGACGTAATTCCACCGCTTTTGCGCGGTTTTCGCGGCTTGGGTATCGGTGTGATCTTGCTGGCGTCGTTCCTGGCACTCCTGCCGATGATCCAAACACGCCGCCGCGTACCCTGGATGAATGGTACGGCAGTCGGCTCAATTTTGAGCGTCATCGTCGTCGCGGCAGTGAGTGCAGGCGTGGCTTATGCAGCGCGTCCACCTTTGGTCGCCCAAACAAGTGGCGAGTTTCGCGTCGCTACTTACAACATTCACACTGGGTTCGACGAATTTTATTATGGGTATCAGCTTGAAGCGATTGCACAAACGATTGAACAAAGCGGGACGACTGTCGTACTCGTGCAAGAAATTGAAGCGGGCAGATTGACAAGTTTCGGTGTCGATCAACCGTTATGGTTAGCGCGGCGTCTGGGTATGGATCGACGCTTTTTTCCGACCAATGAAGGCTTGCAAGGTTTAGCAGTGTTGTCACGCATCCCGATTGCCTTCGATGACGGCAATTTGCTGCCAAGCGCAGGGGTGCAAACAGGCGTGCAGCGCGTCCAGATTCAACCGCTGCCAGGCGTTGTCATTACGATTTACAATACGTGGCTGAGTCCACTGTTGGAAACGGGCACCGCGAGCGATCAAATGGCAATGCAGGAGCAAGATCAAAACGCCCAGTTGAACGCGCTGTTTGGCGTGGTCGCAGCGCATCACCCCAACGGGTTGCTTGGGCGCACAGTGATCGGCGGCACATTTAACAATGTGCCGGATTCTGATCTGCTGGCGCAAATGCAAATCGCGGGTTTTGAAGACCCCTTTAGCGATTATCCTATCGAGCTGGGTGCAACATTCGTACGAACCGGACTCCCACGGGCACGATTTGATTACCTGTGGCTGCGCAATTTGCAGTCGTTCGGGATCAATGTACAACCCAACGCCCCATCGGATCATCGTCTGGCGGTCGTTGGGATCAATCTAAGCCCGTAGGTAAATCTCGGTCAATACCAGACACGGCGTCGCGGGCGGCGGCTTGCGACGCCGCTTGTTTACTCCGCCCGATGCCGCGCCCAACAACGTGATCGCCTATCGTCGTCTCGACTGTATATTCCCGGTCATGATCGGGACCTGTCGCTTCAACGATGCGATACTGCGGAGTCAAGCCGTGTTTCGCCTGGCTCCATTCTTGTAACATGCTGCGGGCGTCTTTATCGGTCTGCGTTTCGAGTACAATTTCCAACTGTTTATGCAAGCGCGGCATGATGAACGCCCGCACGCCGTCCAGCCCTTGATCGACCAGAATTGCACCCAATACCGCTTCAAACCCATCACATAAATTGTTATCGCGGTCACGCCCGCCGCTAGCTTCTTCCCCTTTACCGATTCGTAGTGCTGCGCCTAAATCGGCATCGCGCGCCAATATCGCCAGTGCATCCCGCTGCACTACCGACGCACGCAAACGGGTTAATTCGCCTTCCGGGAGGTCTGGAAAGCGATGAAACAACCATTCACCCGCCAGATACCCTAACACTGCGTCACCAAGAAATTCGAGCCGTTCGTTATCCGCTAAACCCGGTTCTTCATGTTCGTTGACATACGAACGATGTGTGAGCGCTTCGACAAGAATGTCAGGCTGATTGAAAGTTAGCCCATTACGCTGCGCGAACGATTCAGGCGTCATCAGGTCAATTCGCATAAGCACGAAAAATCAGGGCGACGTTGTGACCGCCAAACCCGAACGAATTGCTCATGACGTGTTCAATAGGAATAGGGCGCGCGACATGCGCGACATAATCGAGATCGCATTCCGGGTCAGGGTCGTTCAGATTAATCGTAGGTGGCGCAATTTGATCGCGGATCGCGAGGCACGAGAAGATCGCTTCCATTGCGGCGGTCGCGCCCATACCGTGTCCGGTCATGCTCTTGGTTGAACTCATTGGCACGTTGTAGGCATGTTCGCCTAACACATGTTTGACAGCTTTAGTCTCCATCAAATCGTTGAGGGGTGTGCCAGTGCCGTGCGCGTTAATGTAATCGATGTCCTGTCCCTGTAATCCGGCGTCATCGAGCGCCATTTGCATAGCAGCGATCGCGCCCAAGCCATCGGGCTGCGGTGCGGTGAGATGAAACGCGTCAGAGGTCGTCCCGAAGCCGACAATTTCGGCATAAATGGTCGCACCGCGCGCTTTCGCGTGTTCCAGTTCTTCTAAAATGACGACACCAGCGCCTTCCCCAAAGACCAGACCAGGACGGTCTTTCGCAAATGGACGTGATGCGCGCGATGGGATTTCATCCTCACGCGAACACGCGCCCATACGATCAAATGCGGCGATACCGATCGGAATAATTGGTGCGTCGCCGCAGCCTGCGAGTGCCTGATCCAACCGACCGAGGCGGATCAAATCAAAAGCATGACCAATACAATCCGCGCCTGTCGCGCACGCACTAATCGGTGTCGCCGATGTGCCGCGCGCACCAAGTTTAATCGAGACATGATTGCTGCCACCATCAACCAGGAGCATTGGTATGCCGAAGGGCGAAATACGACGCGGATCACCTGTATCAAACAACAACTTGGCGTTGTCGAAATACGCTTCGATGCCGCCGACCGATGAACCAATGATGACACTCGTGCGCTGACGCGAACGGTCATCGGTCAACTCTAAATGACTGTGCTTGACTGCATCCTGCGCCGAGGCGACGATAAAGGTCTGAAACCGATCCATTCGACGCAATTCTTTAGCGGGAACATAGCGCGTCGCATCCCAATTCTTGATTTCAGCCGCGACTTTTACGTTGTATTTGTCAGTCTCAAAGCGAGTAATGAAATCAATACCACTTTTACCCGCTTTAATATTTTCCCATGTTTCATCGACTGACTGCCCTAGCGGGCTAATCATTCCATAGCCGGTGACGACCACTCGTCTCGTCATGATCGGTTGTTCCTGTATGCAAAAAATTAAAAGACGTGAAGGTGGTTGTACCACACTCATGATAATCCGCAAGCTGTCGAATCGTTGCAGTGCGTGCCCAGTCGTTAGATAGCGCGGTCATCAGGAGTCGGTTGATAGTGCCCTTCGACCCACGCCTCACCATCGGGGCGGACTTCACGTTTCCAAACCGGAACGATCTCTTTCAGCCGGTCGATTCCATAGCGAGCAGCTTCAAAACACCCTTGATCACGGTGTCCTGATGCGCACGCAATCAGGATCGTATTTTGACCTACTTCGAGCCAGCCAACGCGCTGCACAATCGCCACACCCTGCACGAGCGGAAAGCGTGCATGAATTTCATCCGCGACCTGTGTCATTTTATGCAGCGCCATCGGCGCATACGCCTCGTATTCGAGATGCTCGGTCTCGTGCGTGTCATGTTCAAGCCGTGTTTGACCACGCACCATTCCACTGAAAACACAAACCGCCCCTGTATCTGGCGTCGTGATCGCCGCTACAAGTTCGTCGGTACTGAACGGCTCATCCGCAAGACGAATAATTTGCGGATATGCACCGTCGCCGCCGCTCACAGGCGGAAAAAATGCAATTTCGTCGCCATCTTTCACAGCGTCAGCGCCAAATGCATACTCGCGATTGACAGCGGCTATCGCATTGGGCAGATGCGCAAGCAGCATCGGATGCATACGTGCAAGTTCGTCGCGTACCATACCGACAGTCGCGGCACTACCGGAAAGATTGAGGACAAACCTATTCTCTTTCGCCACATCTTTGAGTGTAGCGAACAACAAGATCGTGACTTGCATGGTCATTCCTTCGCGGCGTAATCGCCATGCTGTCCGCCGCGTTTCTCAAGTAATCGAATATCGCTTAGACGCATCGCATGGTCTACGGCTTTCGCCATATCATAAATTGTCAGCGCGGCGGTCGTGACAGCGGTCAGGGCTTCCATTTCGACGCCCGTTTTTCCAATGGTGCGTGCAGTCGCGGTGATGTGGGCACTGCTTGTCGTTTCATCGAGCGTGATCTCAACCTCGATATGGGTAAGCGGAATCGGGTGGCATAACGGAATCAATTCGGATGTACGCTTTGCACCCATGATTCCAGCGATGCGTGCAATGGTCAGGACATCGCCTTTTTTTAGCGCACCCTCGCGGATTAATCTCAGGGTTTCGGGCTGCATGTATACAGTACCGCTTGCGATTGCCGTGCGTTCGGTGTCTGGCTTCGCGCCGACATCCACCATGCGTGCGCGCCCGCCTTCATCCAAATGAGTGAGTTGATCAGTCACGAGTTATCCTTTCGTATAGCTCATTATAAAGCGTTCTACACAAAAAACGCTTGTGAGGACGCCGACTTTTCTGTATAATTAAGGCTTACTTCGTCACTTATCTACCTTCTCATCGGTGGGGCTGAACCCTGTTCTCACCGCCGCGCTTTGTTCCAGTGGAGTTGAATCGTTGAGCATATTCCGCAGTGGCATGTCGAAGACACGCCAATCTTTTTTCGGGCGCATTTCGCAGCTCCTGGGCAGTTCGCAGATCGACGATGAAACATGGGAAGATATCGAGTCGCTGTTGATCCAGGCGGATTTAGGCATCAACACGACCAAAAAAGTATTGGATGATTTACAAAATCGCGTGCGTAAAGAGCGCATCACGAAACCGGAAGCACTGCAAAAGGCGCTCAAAGCAAGCTTACGTTCGCTGCTGAGCGACCCGCCGACATTGAATGTAAGCGGACGCGAATTATCGATCGTTCTAATCGTCGGCGTCAATGGGTCGGGCAAGACGACGACGATTGGCAAGTTAGCGCGCCGACTCGATTTGGCGGGGCGTAAAGTCATGCTGGCAGCGGGCGACACCTTCCGCGCGGCAGCCATCGAGCAACTGCAAAAATGGGGTGAACGGGTGAATATCCCAGTCATCGCCAATAAACCCGGCTCCGATGCAGCGGCGGTTGTCTATGATGCGGCGGCGGCGGCACGGGCGCGCGGCATCAATGTGCTGCTGGTCGATACGGCAGGACGCTTGCATACCAATCACAACTTGATGGAAGAACTAGTCAAAATTAAGAGCGTTTCGCAAAAAGTAATCCCAGACGCGCCGCATGAAGTCCTTTTGGTGCTGGATGGCACCACAGGACAAAACGCGCTGCAACAAGCCGAAAAATTTCGTGAGTTCGTCGATGTGACGGGCGTGATCGTGACCAAGCTAGACAGCACGGCAAAAGGTGGGATGATTTTCGCCATATTCAATGATCTAAAACTGCCCGTTCATTATCTTGGACTGGGCGAAGACATCAACGATTTGGTGTTTTTCAACCCGGATTCGTTCGTAGATAGTCTTTTTGACGAGAACTAGAACACGCAATGGAAACTACCAATCTGGTTGACCTCCTCACGGGGATGAAGGCACGCATTGAAAGCCTGTATCAGCGCCTTGAAATCGACGCAAAAACACGGCAGTTGAACGAACTCGAAGCGTTGACCAATGACGCCGATTTCTGGAGCAACTCGAAAAACGCCCAGCAAACTATGCAGGCGATCTCGAAATTGAAAGCTGAGATTGACCAGTGGAACGGGCTGCGCGACCAGATCGACGATACGCTTGAGCTGGCACGTATGAACGACGAGACCTTAGCGGACGAAATGGCACGCGAAGTGACCGCCCTGACCGAACAAGTCGAGCGCATGTCGCTGCAAGCTATGCTTTCGGGCGAATACGACAACGAAAACGCGATTCTCGCGATTCATGCTGGCGCGGGCGGCACCGATTCACAAGACTGGGCGGCGATGTTGGAGCGCATGTTCCGGCGTTGGGCGGAACAAAACGGCTACAAAATCGAGACCATCGAAGAAATGCAGGGCGAAGAAGCAGGTCTGAAAAGCGCGACGCTCGGCATTCGTGGCGGTTATGCGTTTGGCTATTTGCAAAGCGAACAGGGTGTACATCGTCTCGTCCGCTTGAGTCCGTTCGACGCGGCGAATCGTCGTCATACATCATTTGTCAAAGTCGAATTATGGCCCGATATTCAAGGCGACATCGATATTGACCTGAACGAAAAAGACATCAAGGTCGAAACCTATCGCGCGGGCGGTGCAGGCGGACAAAACGTGCAAAAGAACGACACGGCAATCCGCCTGACCCATATCCCGACGGGCATCGTTGTACAATGTCAAAATGAGCGCAGTCAAAAGCAAAATCGTGAGCGCGCCACGCAAATTCTCAAGGCACGCTTGTTCGAAATGGAACGCAAAAAGCGTGAGCAGCAGCTCGCCGCGCTAAAAGGCGAAACCGTGAGCGCGGAATGGGGCAATCAAATCCGATCTTATGTGTTACATCCCTATCATTTGGTGAATGATCATCGAACGGGGTATAAAACGGGGAATACTGACGCAGTGCTAAACGGCGAACTGACTCCGTTCATGGAAGCCTTCTTGCACGCGAAGATCACGGACAGCCTCAATTTCGAGCCGCAGGGACAAGGTGAACTCGAAGCCTAGCCCTCTTACAGAATGGTGCGCGCCGGATGAAGTACCAAAACTTCGCCGTAGAACTCTCGGCACTCCCTGATGGACGTTTTCGCATCGAGGTCGCTTCGCCTGTCGGTGAAGCGACCGCTGATGTCAGCAGCCCATTCACAACGGCGGAAATCACCGACGCGCTGCAAATTCTAGGGCGCGAACGTGCCAGTGTTACCAAACCGCAAATGATCGAGACTGCACGCGCGTTTGGCGATAAGCTGTTCGCCTTCTTGCTGCAATCGAATTCCGACATCAGCAACGCGTACTTCGCTAGTCTTGCGCGCGTCGGCAACGATGGATTACGTATTCGGCTCTCGGTCGAACGTGCGGGCGTGCTAAGTCATCTGCCCTGGGAGTTATTGCGCGATCCAGCGCGCGAACATGTCGGTTTATCACGTGCGACGCCGATTGTGCGTTATACGCAGCAGTTGAGCATTCGCCCACCCGTACCAATCACACTTCCCCTTCGTGTGCTGGTGATGATCTCGTCGCCGACAGATTTTCCGAAGCTCGATGTCGAAGGCGAATGGACACGGTTGCAAGAAGCCACCCAAGACCTACAAGCGCGCGGCATGATTCTGCTTGAGCGGTTGGATAACGCAACCCTGCTCGATCTTCAGCGAACGCTGCGTGGCGGCGAGTATCATGCGTTTCACTTCATCGGTCATAGTGACTTTGACGCCGCCGCTAATCAGGGTGTCTTGGTATTCGAAGACCCGGCGAATTTGAGCAAAGGGCAACTCATCGGTGGCGGGGCGCTTGCGCGTGAACTGGGCGAAGAAACCACACTTCGGCTGGTGATCCTCAATTCATGCCGCAGCGCACGGCGTGTCGAAGCCGATCCGTTTGCGGGCGTCGCCAGCAGTCTGGTCGCGCGTGGCATTCCAGCAGTCGTCGCCATGCAGTTCGAGATCACGGATCGCGCGGCGAAAGTTTTCGCGGAAGAATTTTATCGCGCGCTGGCTGAACTCCTGCCAATAGACACGTCGGTGAGTGAAGCACGGCGCGCAATTGCCAACGTCGTGCAAAATACCGAGTGGGCGACCCCCGTACTTTACATGCGTTCAGAGTCTGGACTCTTATTCCAGACCAGCGAAACGTCGGCAGTCACGCTCGATTCGACGACAACGATTGTTCCGCCCGCCGCCTCCACGCCACAACGCCTTAATAGGGCGTGGCTGGCAATTCTAGGCGGGATCGGCGCAGGCTTTATCGTGCTCTTGCTTATCTTGAACAGCATCAGTCCGATTTTTTCGCCACCCACGCCAACTGCGACGCCAACGTTGACGCCGACAATTACGCCGACCGCGACGGTTTCACCCACCGTGACGCCGCGCAACCCAGCATCGCTGCCCGATTTGCAGATTACACGCTTTCGTATTTCGCCCGAAAGTATCGCGCCGGGTCAATTTTTCCGTGTCAACATCACCATTACCAACGCGGGCAGTTCGTCATCGGGTCGGTTCAATTGGTCGTGGGATAGCAATTTGACAGGGACATCGGTCGATCTCGATACCATTGTGCAGGAAGTCGACAATATCCTGCCGGGTTCATCACGCAGCGTTAGTTTTTCGTGGCTGTATGGATGGTGGGGGCGTTACACAACGCAAGTTCAGGTCGATGTCGATGACGATGTAGAAGAAAGCAACAATCGCAATAACGAATTCATTTTCAACGTCAACATTCAAGAACTGCCGTTCAATATCGACTTCACGCTGCTTCCCGATACCACTATCGTTGAACCGCCGCTGGCATTGGGCAGCGATCAATATGTCGCCTGGAATTTATTGTTTAATACCGCTGCACCGCAAACCGACCCCTGTTTTGCGACGCCACTCCAGTTAATCGATGTCGATGGCGATACGCTCATGACGACCGCCGATGATGCTGAACCCACGTGCGCCGAGCTACCGCTCAGCATTATAGTGACGCGTCGTTTTGTCAGCGATGCGCAGGTGTTCTTGCTACCAGAAGAAGCGGGTAGCGCCACGCTCACTTACTACAGCGATGCTGCCGGTACGCAGCCAATTTTGACGACACCTTCCGTGACCATGACACCAGGCGAAATTATCGCTTTAGGCGGCATCGGAAACGCAACCAGTCAAATTCGCCGTATCGATATCGATACCACAACGTCCAGTGTTCGTGTCACCCGTTTGGTGTTGTCGCCGCCGCCTACGCTGGGTGAATAAGCTCTAATTCCCAGTTGCTTGACTCGATTTGGGAAATCGGTTATATTTCGCCCAATGAATGTTTTTGACCCCTGATATTCCTCTCCCATACCTGATAAAGTTCTGCTTGACAATAAAGCAGACTTAGGTATAATGTTGGGTACGTTCGGATTAGTTATGTTGGTTCTTTTCTTGGTACAGCGATGGGTCTGCGGATTCCATGCGCTGTTTTGTCGTTTATGCATATTTCCACACAACAGTATCAACGCAGTATTGTTACCGGAATAGCTCTCGGAGGAACGCCTTGGAGGCGAAAGATTTTAGCGCCCTGCGCGTAAGTCTCGCATCGCCCGATCAAATTCGGTCGTGGTCGTATGGCGAAGTGACTAAGCCGGAGACGATCAATTATCGCCGGCTGCGCCCTGAAAAAGATGGGCTGTTCTGCGAAACGATCTTCGGTCCCACCCGCGATTGGCAATGTTATTGCGGTAAGTACAAAAACGTCCGCTATCGCGGCATTATTTGCGATAAATGCGGCGTCGAAGTTACACGTGCATCCGTGCGTCGTGAACGTATGGCACATATCGAACTCGCGGCACCTGTCGCGCATGTATGGTATACGCGCCGTGTGCCGAGCTATCTTGGTATGCTGCTCGATGTCAGCCGTCGCAACCTGGATCGCGTTCTGTATTTTGCGCAGTATGTGATAACACACATCGATGAAGAAGCACGCAATAAAGCACTCGGTCGTATCGACCGCGAAGTGATCCAGAAAGAATCTTCGCTGGGTGGCGATCTTGAAGTGCAGATGTCCGGTGTGCGTGCAGAACGTGACGCTTTACTGCAAGAACTCGAACGCCAAACCGAAGCGATCAACGGGCATTTTGAAACAGAACTGCACCGCCTGACCGATGAGTTAATGCGTGACGCGCAGAACGCGCAAGCGCGCATCGAAGCACAGATGGGCAAAACCGCCGCGTCGGATATCGATTTTTCCACTGCTAACGTCGTCATCGCCGCTAAAGGCGAGACGATTAACATGGATCATATCTCGCGTGTGCAAAATATTGTCAATACGCGCTTGAGTGAACTGCAAAATGAAGTTGATGACATGCGCCGCGAAGAACTCCGCCGCTTAAACGACGAAGCCAATGTGGCGACGGGCGATGCGACGACGACTATCGATGCGCAGGTTCAGGTGTTGGATGAACGCATGGCGCACATTCGCGCCAGCGCTGATAAAGCACGTAACGAACTGAACGACCTCAAGATTCTGCAATTCTTGAGCGAGCCGCGTTATCGCGAACTCAAGCAGCGTTATGGTCAGGTATTCCAGGCAGACATGGGTGCGGAAGCATTTTTCAAGATTCTGCAAAACATGGAACTTGACAAGCTGTCGGCGGAGTTGTGGGTTGAAGTCCGTACCACGCGGTCGAAGCAGCGTAAGAAGAAGGCGACGAAGCGTTTGCGCGTCATCGAAAGTCTGCGCAAAAGCAGCAACCGTCCCGAATGGATGATTCTGACGGTTCTGCCGGTGATTCCGCCGGACTTGCGCCCGATGGTTCAGTTGGACGGTGGGCGTTTCGCCACCAGTGACTTGAATGACCTGTATCGCCGTGTCATCAACCGCAATAATCGCTTGAAGCATTTGCTTGAACTCGGCGCGCCTGATGTTATCGTGCGCAACGAAAAGCGTATGCTCCAGGAAGCAGTTGACAGCTTGATCGACAACAGCCAGCGCGGTAAGGCACTCAGCCGTCGTGGTCGCCGCGAACTCAAGTCGTTGAGCGATATGCTCAAGGGTAAAAAAGGTCGTTTCCGCCGCAACTTGCTCGGTAAACGTGTGGACTACAGCGGTCGTTCGGTCATCGTCATTGGACCACGCCTCAAGCTGCACCAATGCGGGCTGCCGAAGACAATGGCGCTGGAATTGTATCGCCCATTTGTGATTAGCCGTCTCGTCCGTCAGAGTTACGCGAGCAATGTCAAAGGCGCGAAACGTATCATCGAGCGCGAAAAGCCAGAAGTTTGGGAAGTGCTTGAGGAAGTCATTAAGGAAAGACCTGTTTTGCTCAATCGAGCGCCGACGCTGCACCGTCTGGGTATTCAGGCTTTCGAACCGCAGTTGGTCGAAGGCAAAGCCATCCAGATTCACCCGCTCGTGTGCGCGGCGTTTAACGCCGACTTCGACGGTGACCAGATGGCAGTTCACGTGCCGTTGAGCGATAAAGCGGTGCAAGAGTCGCGCGAATTGATGCTGAGTACGCGCAACCTGCTCAAGCCCGCCGACGGTCAGCCAATTGTCGCGCCCGCCAAAGACATGGTGTTGGGCATGTACTACCTGACGATGGATCCAACGGTCGAGATCGCAACACGCCCCGACCGCGCCGACGATTTCCGCCGCATGGAAACCATCATCGATAAGCCAGATGTTAAAGTCGGCATCGCACTGCGCAGCAACGGCTACTATTACTCGCTTCAGCACGAAATTCCGGGCACGGTAATTTTTGAAGATACCGTCGAAATTGCCGATAACGGGCGCCGTAAAGTGACCGAAAACGCGGTCGACCGCACCATTCGCGCCGTTATCGATGGCGAAGTCGATTGTATGCTGGCGAATGTCTTCGAAATGAAGAAACTGCTCAAGAAGAAGAAGATGACGGGCGAACTCGTCTTTTCTAACCTGACCGAGCGGCGTATGGTCGTGGACATCGACGAAGTAGAGTTCTTGTACAATCTCGGCATGGTCAAGCTGCACACACCGATTTTGCTGCAAAATTACTACGATTTGCTGCCACCACAAGATGAACCAGAACCTTGCACGATCGGGCGCGCATTGTTTAACCGGATTTTGCCGGATGAAATGCGCTTCATGCAAGAGACGATGGGTAAGAAGGGCTTGCAAAATCTGGTCGCTGACGCTTATCAACGGATTGGCTCAGAACGCACGACCGATATGGTCGACGCGATCAAGGATTTGGGCTTCTACTATGCCACCATCTCCGGCACGACGATTGCAGTGACCGACCTGACAATCCCGGAAGAACGTGCTGAAATCATCGGTGAAGCCGACGGCGTGATCGAACGTGCTGACCGCGACTTCCGTCGTGGGCTGCTGACAGAAGATGAGCGTTATCAACGCACCATCGACGTGTGGAATCGTGCCAAAGATCAACTGCAAGATTTGATCCAACGCACCCTAAACCCGTTTGGACCCATCGCTGTTATGGCGTTGTCCGGCTCGACTAAGGGTGGTTTCGGACCGATCACACAATTGGCGGGAATGCGTGGTTTGATGGCAGACCCTTCCGGTCGTATCATCGACTTGCCCATCCGTTCGCACTTCCGTATGGGTCTCACCGCGCTCGAATACTTCATTTCGACGCACGGCGCGCGTAAAGGTCTTGCGGACACGGCGTTACGTACTGCCGACGCGGGTTATCTCACCCGCCGTCTGGTCGATGTGGCGCAGGACATGATTATCAACCGCACGGACTGCGGCACTCAAGCGGGCATTTGGATCAAGCGCTACGAAGATGTGGCGGGTCAATCGGTCTATGAACGCATCATGGGGCGCTGTGCCGCAAGCGATACGTATGACCCGGAAACGGGCGAGCTGATCGTGCTGCGTAACGGACTGCTTGATGAAGAAATCTCGCAGCGCATTCAGGATAGCAAGATTCAAGATATGCACGTTCGCAGCCCTATGACCTGCGCGCTGATTCACGGCGTGTGCGCCTTGTGTTACGGTCGTGACCTGGGTCGTGGCGAAATGGTCGAAATCGGTACTGCCGTCGGCATCATCGCGGCACAGTCGATCGGCGAGCCGGGTACCCAACTGACACTGCGTACCTTCCACACAGGTGGTACGGCGCAGGCATCGGGCGACATCACCAGCGGTTTGCCGCGCGTCGAAGAAATTTTTGAAGCGCGCAAGAAGCCAAAAGGTGAATCGGTCGTCACCGATATTCCCGGCACACTGCGTTTGATCAAGAAAGATGGCGTCCGCATCGCGCAAGTGATCAATTCGGAAGTCATCAACGAAGAACATGACGTTCCTGCAAGCTGGGCAGTCATGGTCGATGAAGATCAGGCGATTAACGCGGGTCATATTCTCGCACTCGACGAAGACAGCGGCAGTAAATTAGTCGCGCGCATGGCAGGTATTGTGCATGTCGAAGCGGGCAAGATTTACATCCGTTACGAGAAGCGCGAAGAAGAAGAATATCCGATCCCTTCGAGCGCGCGTTTGCTGCCAGGTATCGAAGATGGCACGGTGTTATATCCGGGTCAGCAGTTGACCGAAGGCTCGAAGAATCCGCATCGCATTTTGCGCGTGCAAGGCTCGGACGCGGCGGCGTTATACTTGCTGACCGAAGTCCAGAAGGTCTATCGCTCGCAGGGCGTGAACATCGCCGACAAGCACTTTGAGATTGTCATTCGCAAGATGTTGTCGCGCGTGCAGTTGACCAAGAGCGGCGGATCGAGCGATCTGCCGGGCGAGTTGATCGACCGCTTGCAATTGATCAACATGAACGACCGCATGATTTCGGAAGGCAAAGAGCCGGCAGCGGGCGTGCCGATTTTGCTCGGCGTCACCAAAGCGGCGCTCAGCACCGACAGCTTCCTGTCGGCGGCGAGCTTCCAACACACAATCCGTGTGCTGGCAGGTGCAGCCATCGAAGGCAAGGTCGATAAATTGTACGGCTTGAAAGAGAACGTGATCATCGGCAAACTGATCCCGGCGGGTCGTGGTTTCCACACCTATCAGGATCGTGAGCTGGTCGCACCGCATACGTCGCTCGAACTGCAAGGCGCGCTCGATGCTGAAGCCGCCGCAGCCCTTGAACTTGAGGACGACGACGAACAGCCTCGCAGCCGCAGCAAACGTCAAGACAACGACGACGACTAAACTAAGTCGTGGTCGCGCAAATCAAAAACGGACGCGTTGCGCGTCCGTTTTTGATTCGGTTACTCGATTTTGTCCGCTTAGTTAAAGCCGGGGATTGGGAGTGGCGGAACGCCGCAAAAATCAGGAAGCTGGACATCGGGACGCACGGCGTCGTACAGCATCCAGAATAAAGGACGTTCAGTACGACTGGCGCTGCCGGGTTGAAGCTGACAGCTTTCACCGGGAACAATAATGCTGTAAGCAGCGCGTTCGTCGCGGTTGTCGATCATCCCCGCCAATACCGCGAAGTTCAAATTCCACAGCATAATCGGTCCCATTAATCCGCTTTCCTGCGCGATTTGCAGGGTGCGAATTGTGTAGCCCGCTTGCGTCCATTTATCATTGAAGCGCATCCATGCGCTGCCTTCGGGTGGATCACCCGGAAGACCATCCCATGTCGCATAGCCAAATTCGGTCATCCACATCATGATTGCCGCGTGACCATTTGCGGTCATGATCGTGCGATATTCACGCACGGTATCCGCGAAGAAGAAATGTGGATCATCATCCCACCCGCGTGTACCACAACACACTGCATCGGGCGAATTGCCCCAACTATACGGATGAATACCTATAACGATGTCACTGTAGCGCGCTAAGCCAGCCGCATACATCTGACTTAAGTAATCGCGGTCATCGACCGATCCCGCGCTGTTTCCAGTGGGCGCAAGCCCCGCCGTGATGATTGGAATTGTTGGAGAATAAGCACGAATCGCATCATAAGCGGGCGCGAACAGCGTCATGTAACCGCCACCTGTAAACGGCAGCGCGCCCTGCCATTCGCGGATCAGATTGGGTTCGTTCCATACTTCGATGGCATCGATAAAATCGCCGAGCTCAGCGCGCATTTGACCGGGATTAACCACGTCGAGCAAAATCGTCAAGAAGTTTGCCAGGTCTGCTGGATTATCGGGCGGACCATCTTCAGTCTGGTTGGCGCGCGCCCAGTTCGGCGCTTTAGCGACACTGACCATGACATTCAGTCCGCGTCGATTTGCATCTTCAAGATACTGTTCGACACGCCTAAAAAACTCGTTATCGCGTTCATCGCGGTTATTGGGCTGCAATTCGCGCCATGAAATCTGGACTTTCACCCATTTCAAGCCTATAGTCTCGATACGCCCCATCGCATCGTTCCAATCATCCTGCGATAGGTTGATATCCAGTTGGACGCCGATTCCATTCGGATCAAGGTTTGGCAAGTTGACAACGCCACCGGGTGTACTCGTAGGTGTCATAGTAATTTCTGGCGGTAGAATGTCGGTAGTTGTGGGCAGTGTTTCGAGCAGGGACGGCGTCGTCGATGGGGTTATGGGTGGCGTATTCGTCGCTGGTGCGACATAACCTTCGCCAACGACTGAGCCACGCCAGGTCACGTTTGGAGCGGGCGTTTGTGTCGGCGGCGCAGCCGTAGCGGTCGGTACGAGTACGACCGCTACGACTTCCGTTATGGTTGATGTCGGCGCTTCGACGGTTGCGGTCGGCGCGGCGTCTGTCGAAATGAACGTCGCCGTCATATACACAGCAATCGGTGTTGGCGGCATACATGCGGTGAGCAAAAGTACCAACCCGACGATCAAAAGCATGGAAATGCTGGTTTTTTGTGTAATCATAAACAGCATACTACCACAACCTATAGGGTGCTGCACGGGGAAATATACTAAAAACAGGGGAAGCGTAGGACAATCTTCTGTGATATAATCAGAACAGACGTTCAATTTTTGACAGATGATGACACGATTTCATAGAATGTGGCGGCTGCACGCCTCGAATTTAGGATAACGGCATGACGTTGGGATTTGTCCGCCAGATCAATATTGACCAAGAAATGCGCGAAGCGTATCTCGATTATGCGATGAGCGTCATTGTCGCACGCGCGCTGCCCGATGCCCGTGACGGGCTAAAACCAGTGCATCGGCGCATTTTGTATGCTATGCACGATTTAGGCTTACGTTCTGATACGCCGTACAAAAAATGCGCGCGTATCGTCGGTGAAGTCTTAGGTAAATATCACCCGCATGGCGATGTCGCCGTCTACGAATCTCTCGTGCGTATGGCGCAAGATTTTTCGATGCGCTATATGCTGATCGACGGTCAAGGTAATTTTGGCAGCGTCGACGGAGACGGTGCGGCAGCGATGCGTTACACCGAAGCGCGCATGGCACCCATTGGGGATACCCTGCTGACCGACATCGACCGCGAAACCGTCGATTACGTCGATAACTTTGACAGCACGCTGCAAGAACCGTCCGTGCTGCCTGCCGCCTTCCCCAATTTACTGGTCAACGGGTCATCGGGCATCGCTGTCGGCATGTCCACAAATATTCCGCCGCACAATCTGGGCGAAGTCTGCGATGCGTTGATCTATATGCTGCACCGTTGGGCAGGGATAGATGATATTACCATCCAGGACTTGATGAAGTTTGTCAAAGGTCCCGATTTTCCAACTGGTGGTTTAGTCTATCGCCACGCGGAAACAACCGACGACCTCGATTACGGCGATTCGATGGTGGCAGCCTATGCGACCGGACGCGGCAAAATTACGATGCGCGCGCGCTGTCACGTCGAAGATATGGGGCGCGGTAAATCGCGTATCATCGTAAGTGAACTGCCGTTTCAAACGAATAAATCGTCGTTGATAGAACGTATCGCGTATCTGGTACGCGAAGGCAAAATTGAAGGCATCGCCGATTTACGTGACGAGTCGGATCGTCAAGGGCTGAGACTGGCGGTTGAACTTCAGCGCGGTGTTGAACCCGCGCCCGTACTCAACGAATTGTTCCGGCTAACGCCGCTCCAGGAAACGTTCAGCATCATTATGCTCGCGCTGGTCAACGGTGAACCGCGCATTTTGAGCTTGAAACAAACAATGCGTGTGTATCTCGATCATCGACTCAATGTCGTGCGCCGCCGCGCAGAATACGATTTGAGAATTGCGCGTGCCCGTGCGCACATTTTGGAAGGCTTACGCAAAGCGCTGGACAATCTCGACGCGGTCATTCAGATCATTCGTGGATCACGCACTGCCGACAGCGCACGCAACAATCTGATCAAGGCGCTCAGCATTGATTTGATCCAGGCGAATGCGATTTTGGAATTGCAGTTACGGCGTCTGGCAGCATTGGAACGCAAGAAAATCGACGAAGAATACGACGAAAAGATGAAATTGATCGCGTATTTGAGCGAATTACTGGCGACGCCGGAAAAAATGCGCGCGGTGATTGTCGAAGAACTGACGGCTATCAAAAAGACGTATTATGACCCGCGTCGTACGGTGATTGTTGACGGTATGACGAGCAAAGTCACTGATGCTGATCTGCTCACACCGCAAGAAGATACATGGGTGACATTGACGGTCGAAGGCAAGTTAAGCCGCACATTTGACGCGACCGCCCTGGTCGTCACCGATGAGGTTGAAGACCCGACACGCTTCCTCATGCAAACGACAACGGCGCAGCTTTTGTATTTATTCACGACAGATGGCATCTGTACGACTGTACCCGTCCAGCAAATTCCACAGTTCAACGACCCCGCAGACGGTGCGTTATTCATCGATATTTCGGCGTTTAAGGGCGACCAACGTGTCGCATCCGCGCTGACGCTGCCGCCAAAAACCGATAACGGTTATGTCGTATTCGCCACGCGCGGCGGTGAAATCAAACGCTTGAAACTGGACGATTTGCCAGGGATGCGGTCGGATATGTTTAAGGCGATGGACATTGACAGCGGCGACTCGCTTGGATGGGTATTTGCGACGACTGGCGAAGACGAAATCATGCTGACGACACAGCAGGCACAGGTGATTCGCTTCAAAGAAAGCGACGTTCGTCCGACCGGTCTGGGCGCTGGCGGAATGCGCGGAATCAAGTTCAGCGATGAAAGCGATCAAGTTATCGGCGCGGCGATTGTTGAAGACAAGCTGTCATTGTGGACGATTACCGATGATGGCATCGCTAAGAGTTCGCCGATTACCGATTACCCCACACAAGGGCGCGCCGGAATGGGCGTACAAACGATGAAATTATCCCCCGCCAGCAAATTAGCTGCCGCCGTCATCGCAGATTTAGACGATAGGTTGATGATTTTGACGAGTGCTAATCGTGGCAAGTTGATCGCCTTGAACAGCGCGCCCAACGGGAAGCGTGCCATCAAAGGCGATATTGTCATGTCGATGCAGGACGCAGAACAAGTGCGAAGTATTATGAAGCCGCAGTTGTTATACATTCCATCTATGGTGATTAACGGGGCAGCAGAACCCGAAAACGCCTAATACGCAGAACAGCCAGAGATGATTCTGCCGCGCTGAGTAGTTCTCTACGTCCGTTCGATGTCGCGTTCAATTTGAGCTGCTAGTTCACGTAGTGCAGGCATTGGGGCGACATCCAACGCGGTAGAAAGGTCTTGTTCTAATCGGCGATACACCAGCAATGCGTCGTGAGGCATCGCCAACGTCCTATACAAGCTCATGATGCTGCTCACCAGGTCTTCGCGTTGGCGATGCGTTGTCGCCGCTTGCAGGTACAAACCGAGCGCCTCACACGGTTGATCAAGTTTTTCGGTGTTTTTTGCGAGCGCAATTAAAATTTCACCATATATTTGCCGCAAATCCTGACGGCGATGCTCTGACCATGACATATCGACCGACGTAAGAAAATCGCCGCGATACACATCGATTGCCTGTTGTGCCAACAGCATTGCTTCTTGAACAGGCATCACCGCGCTATCCTGAATCATCCGCGTAAATAAGGCGACATCGTAGCTCAAATTGATGCGCGGCGATATGTGATAAAAGCCCGACCAGTACACGGTCAAATCGATACCCAATACTTCGCTGATTTTACGTTTGGTCACATGAAACACATTGGTCGCTTCACGCGTCGTCAGCGCGGGCCAGAAGGTTTCAAAAATTTCGTTGCGTGTCACCATCCCGCGATCTACGAGGAAGAAAAACAGCGCGCGCGGCAGTTGACCATCCCAGTTATCGACATTTTCACCATTCACCTGTACGCGACCATCGCCCAACGCACGGACTTCAAGCAGTACACCGCCGCTCGAATCATGCTGCGTGTAATCCCACAACATTTGTGAATCGGTGGCAGGAATCATGCGTGTCGTGGCGCGCACCCCCTGATCGTGGAGCATGATGGATGGAACAATTCGACTAATGACAATCAATTTCACCGCATATCGTTCCAACAAGTGCTTAAGAAACGCGTCGAAATCTGGTCTTAGCGCACGATCACACTCATCCAAAATGACCTTATCGTCACTGGTCAATGATGCCATGCGTACATCTTGCTCGTCTAACATTGCGTCCAATTGATCGTTGAGGGCTGTGGAATCCAAATCGATGCCATGAAAGCGCACATAAGCGGCATCTTTAATCAGTGTGTTAAATAATATGTGATTGGGTACATAATTAGGGTGAACAAAAATGACACGCGACGCTGATTGCAGAGCGTCGTGAAGCTGCTGCAAAGCGAGCTGATGTAGTGGAGCGTTCATGGAGCGTCTCCATTGGAAAGAAAGTTCAGATTAAACGACACCACGCCGCCGTGCTTCGACGACCTGATCGACATTTTCCAGCCGATTCAGGATGCGCGTCAACTGCTGCATATCCGCCAGTTCCAATGTCAGGTACAGTGTAGCAATATTGTTCTTGGTCTGTACGTTCACCTGCGACATATTGACCGATTCGTCGGCGATCACACTACTGATATCGCGCAGCAGTTCTCTTCGGTCATAGGCGATCACTTCAATGGGCACAGAGTAACGCTCTGCACGATCGACCAGCCCCCATGAAACAGCGACCAAACGTTCTGGCTCGCGCATAATATTGGTACAGTCGGTGCGATGCACACTCAAACCGCGTCCGCGCGTGACATAACCAACAATCGGGTCGCCCAGGACGGGGTTACAGCAGCGCGCGAACGTATACAACATACCATTTGTGCCAGATACGCTAATCCCCAACGAACCACCACTCGTCGCCCGGGCAGGATGCGCCACCAACGTCTCGCGTTCGCGTGCTTCTTGTTCTTTGCGCTCGTGTTCCAGAATACGGTTGGCGATCTGACTGCCATTGATATCTCCGGCACCGACCGCGGCTAGAAAATCGTCAAGGTTGTCATAACCGAACCAGTTGACAATCGTCTCGAATGCCATTGACCCCAGCACGCCAAGCCGCTTCAACTCACGTTCCAGCACATCTCGCCCGCTGACGATGTGCTTATCTCGATTCTGCTTACGGAAATAATAACGTATTTTTGAAGTAGCGCGCGTGGTCGTTACATAACCAAGTTCAGGATTTAGCCAATCCAGGCTGGGTCCACCGCGTTTTTCCACCTGAATTTCGATTTGATCGCCCATTTTCAAAACATAATTGAGCGGTACCGTGCGTCCGTGTACTTTCGCGCCGCGACAACGATGTCCCAAATCCGTATGAATATGATACGCAAAATCGAGCGGCGTTGCGCCTTTGGGTAAATCGACGATATCCCCTTTAGGTGTGAATGCATACACACGGTCTTGGAATACTTCGGCTTTCATCGTCGCTACAAATGATGCGGGGTCGTTTTCTTCTGAGCCAAACTCCATCAAGCGGCGCAAAAAACTGAGTCGTTTCTCAAATTCTTCGTCGCGCTTGCCCTTCGCGCCTTCTTTGTAACGCCAGTGCGCCGCAATACCATATTCGGCATGTTCGTGCATATCCCACGTGCGAATCTGCACTTCTACCGTTTTGCCCGAACTATCGACGACTGCTGTGTGCAGACTGCGATAAAAATTGTCTTTGGGCGCGGCAATATAATCATCGAACTCACCAGGTATGGGACGCCACAGATTATGCACCACCCCAAGCACCAGGTAACACTGTGGAATGGTATCGACAATCACACGTACAGCACGCACATCGTAAATCTGTGCGAAATCGACGCGCTTGCGTTCCATCTTTTTATAGATACTGTAAATATGTTTGGGGCGTCCAGTGATAGTGACGCTGTTTACATCATACTGAGTCAGTTCTTTACGCAGGGTCGCCGTAACTTTTTGCAGATAACTCTCGCGATCAATACGGCGTTCGTCGAGCTGTGCGGCGATCATTTTGTACTGGTACGGTTCTAAATAGCGAAAACTCAAATCTTCGAGCTCCCACTTGATCTGCCAAATACCGAGTCGATTTGCCAACGGCGCGAAAATATCCAGCGTCTCCTGTGCAATGGCGTGCTGACGTTCCACCGTCATATAACCAAGCGTCCGCATATTGTGCAGCCGATCCGCCAGCTTAACGATGACGACTCGCACATCGTTGCCCATCGCCAGCGCCATTTTGCGAATATATTCAAGTTCGCGGTCATTTTTAGCACGTGCGACCCCATCGGGGCTGGTTTTCGCCAGATTTTTAAATTTGGTCACGCCATCGACAATATCCGCGACGCTGCGTCCGAATTCGTCTTTAAGCTGATCAAATGTTGTATCGGTGTCTTCGATCAAGTCGTGCATTAGCGCCGCCGCTATCGCTTCGGCGTCGAGCTTCATTTCAGCAAGGATCAGTGCGACTTCAACGCAATGCGTAAAATACGGTTCGCCGCTCTTGCGAAACTGCCCTGCATGAGCTTTTTCCGCTTTGTGATAGGCACGCTCAATTAATAGACTATCACCGGGCGATAGCTCAGGCAGCGCCGTGTATAAGGACTCTAAACTTAAGCTGGCGATAGGCGTTTGGTTCATGATGTTTAACGTTCGTGAATACTTTCAACGGTCGTTTAATGAATTGTACCGCATTTTCTAGTCGTGGCGACGTGGATCGGTCACAAAACGCGGTATAATTCAGATAGCGATGAAAAGGATATTCAATTGCCCGACCTCTATAGTGTAGACCAGGCATTGGTGCAAATCTTAACCGATTTCGCGCGCTTACCTACCGAGCGCATCAGTATCGATGATGCGTTAGGGCGTGTGCTTTCAGAAAACCTGCGCGCCGGCGACGATTTACCGCCGTTTGCCAATTCGAGTATGGACGGCTATGCAGTACGCGCCGATGATCTCGCAGCGCTCACTTCGGTTAACGCCGTACAACTGCAAGTCGTTGAAGATATTCCCGCCGGAACTGTGCCAACGCGCACGCTCGAACCCGGTCAGGCGGCACGCATCATGACCGGCGCAATGCTCCCAAACGGGGCGGACGCCATTGTCCCAGTTGAACAAACAGATTCAAGCTGGGAATCCGATGGTAGTGCAGCACTTGCGCCGCTTGTCCGTGTGATCAAAGGCGTGCGCACGGGCGATTATGTCCGCGCTGTTGGTGAAGATATTCAACGAGGTGAAACTGTGCTCACCGAAGGCGTTGTCATTGGCGCGGTCGAAATCGGTGTGCTGGCGGCGCTCGGTTTTAGTGAAGTTCCGGTCGTGCAGCGTCCGCGCGTCGCCATTTTGACGAGCGGCGATGAACTCTTACGCGTCGATCAAGCACTCGAACCCGGAAAAATCCGCGACGCCAACAGTTACGCACTCGCCGCAACTGCGCAACTCATGGGTGCACAGGTCACCCGCATCCCGCCAGCACGGGATACGCAAGCCGACGTGCGCCGCGCCTTCACCGATGCGCTCGATTGGGGTGCCGATATCCTCGTAAGTTCGGCGGGGGTTTCAGTCGGCACCGTCGATGTCGTGCGCAGTGTACTTGAGTCGATGGGGAATATTGGTTTCTGGCGCGTCAATCTTCGACCTGGCAAACCACTCGCCTATGGCAGTATAAAGGGTGTGCCGTTTTTTGGTTTACCGGGCAATCCAGTCAGCGCGCTCGTCACCTTCGACGTGTTCGTTCGCCCCGCGCTTCTGAAAATGAGCGGTCATGTACGGGATAATGTGCGGTTCGTAGACGCGGTACTGCAAGAAGACGTGCAATCCGACGGACGACGCAGCTATATACGCGTATTATTGACCGAACAAGATGGACGCTGGTTGGCGCGACTGACGGGCACACAAAGTTCTGGCGCGCTTATGTCAATGGTGCGCGCTGATGGTTTATTGATCATACCGGAAGGGGTGACACGCGCTCTGGCGGGTGAAACCTATCCGGTTAGACAGTTTCGGGCATAATTTTTCAGGGATAGAGCCACATGACTACATTGAATATCACACAGCAGCATACGACGCCAAGCGTCGCCCAGGATATAACGCGCGCGCCCCGTGTAACGCTGCGCGGAATCGCCATCGGGTTTATCATCGTTGCACTCGTCCTCACTGGCTATATGAGCTATCAGAAATTCAGCGCGCAGTCGCTTCAATGCTCAGCAACGGGCGTTTTCAACTGTGCGGTATTGGAAAACAGCGCCTGGGCGCAGCTCGTCTTTACCCCTTCAATCATCATCCCGACGGCATTCTTAGGTTTTATGTGTCATAGTCTGTTATTGAGTTTGTATACGCTGGAAAATCGAATTGCATTGTTACGCACCTGGAATCGCGCGCTCATTTTCGGGATCACGCTGTTCGGGTTCATGTATCATTGTTATTTGACGTTTTACGTGGCTATCTACACAATGCGTGCGCTTTGTACATACTGCCTGATTGCACATTTTATTATGACGATGCTGCTTATCATTGCGTCGATTCGATTAATTCGCGGCATGAAAGCTGATCAACTGGCGGCGGTCGCGTAAATCCAACGGTGAATACACTCAACAAAAAAGAGCCTGACATGGCTCTTTTTTGATCGATTCACTGCTGTGTTTAGCCGCGATGATTCTTCAATGTGCGGTCGTAGATTTCGTCCATTTCACGCTGGCGATCGCCACGTTTCGCGGTTTTCTTATCCGGACGGCGGCGCTCACCACTTTTTTCACGGCGTTGTTCGGGGAATTCTTCTCCAGCAGTATCATACGCACGGCGGAAAGCGATTTCCATCGCGTTCGGCACGTATTCCTGTGGCTCTTCCGGCGTGGCTACCGTAACGACGGGTTCGGGCGGCGCTTCCAATGCCTTGATGCTCAGATCGATCCGCCGTTTCTTGCGGTTAACCTTAATTACGGCGGCTTTCACTTCGTCGCCTTCTTTGACCACATCGCCGGGCGACTGCACATAGCCATTCGCCATTTCCGACACATGGATCATGCCGGGACGTTCCGCGCCAAAATCGAGAAACGCACCGAACTTCTCCAGTTTGACAATTTTGCCTGTAACGATCATGCCTTCCTGGATGTTATCCCAGGACATGGCGGCGGGCTGCTGCATTGACAACGCGATACGTCCAGCAGCCGGATCGACACGCAGGACATACACGGTGATGTCGTCGCCAGCTTTCACTGCGTCTTCGACATTACGAACCTGCTGCCCCAACTGAGAAATGTGCAGCAGACCATCGGTACCGACGCCAACATCCACGAATGCGCCGTACAGTTCGATGCGCTTCACCCGCCCTTTTAATTCCGTACCCACCTTCAAGTCGTTGATCGACTTCGGTGCTTCGTTGGTCGATTTGGGCTTAACGTTGACCGACTTTGGTGCTTCGTTCTGGGTCACGGCTTGGTCAAGCGCTGCGCCTTCTTCAGTACTTGCGCCTTCGTCCGTTGTCACGGTTTGGTCAAGCGCTGCGCTTGCTTCAGTACTCGCGCCTTCGTCCGTTGTCACGGTTTGGTCAAGCGCTGCGCCTTCTTCAGTACTTGCGCCTTCGTCCGTTGTCACGGTTTGGTCAAGCGCTGCGCTTGCTTCAGTACTCGCGCCTTCGTTCATTGTCATGCTCTGGTTAATCGCCATGCCTTCTTCAGTACTCGCGCCTTCGTTCATTGTCATACTTTCATTGGTTATCGTGCTTTGATCAGTCATGCGTTCCCGCTCCTCAAAATATGTGGCGGTCGTCATGCCTAGTCACGATGACCGCCTTGGGTTGAAAAATCGTGCTTAAGGACTCGCTTCGGCTGGCGTGCCAGCGGGCGTCAGCGTAATGCTTGGGGTTATCTCTAACGGTGCTGCTTGCGAATAATCCGCAAAGGTCAAATAGCCTTCCCATTCGTGCAGAGGGCTGGTTTGCAATAAAACGTCCATGCCGTCGGGTGACAAATAGACGGCAGCGACGATTTCGCTGGTATCCAACAACGCGGCTTCAGGTCCAGCGACGAACACATTAACGACGAGTTCCACTTCGGGGTAAATCAAGTTGATAATCGCCTGGTCGCCTGATACTTCACTACTAAGCGCATACGTTGGCGCGCCTTTAGCATCAATCAACTGCGAAAGAGTCACCGTCGGCGCGAGCCGTAGGAAAAAAACATCAACGACTTCGCCGCCCAAACTGACCATCTGGCAGCACTGTGCCGTTCCGCCGCGCCCTTGCCAGGTTGCGTACACGCCTTCACTGGCTTCGTCAGCACCCGCCGTGACATTTTCCAGCGTCGCATCATCTTCCAGCGCAGTTAACGCTTCGCCCCAGGCGGTGACACCGGGCGTAATTCCGCGCCAGCATGGAGCGGCACATGGGTTATTATCAATTAAGCTGGTATCTTGCAATAAATTCGGGTCGCGGAGCGGAGGCACACTGCACGAAGCCAAGACCAATACAAGCACCAGAGCGGCAAGGCTCAACGGCAGTGGGCGAACTTTCATTGGTATGTCGCTTTCATCACGGATTTTTCTGAGCAGGTCTTTTGACTCAAGAAATGGAGCAGTCCTGTTGACTGCTCCACGTTACTGGTTGGCGTTGTTAATTAAGCTGCGTCAAGGTGACAGAATACGTACCAGTTGTGCCGCCGTATAACGCACCGAAATGCGAGGCTATGATAATGTACTGTCCACTTTCTGGCAAGGTGAGATTGGCGATCAGCGAATTTCGATTTTCGCCCACGACAGCATCGTCATTTTCCGCGACGAGATTGCCAAAGGGTCCCACCAAATACAGGGTCGGGTCCAGCGTACCACTGGTCGCATTCATGCTGAGGTTGATCAGATCACCCGCTTGTGCCGTAAAGACGTATAAATCGAACTTGTTGTCTTGTGTGATGCTGCCGTTGACGGCAATCCCAGATTGTACCACGACCGCATTCTCGATGTCTGCCTGATACGGGAGTGTATCCAACCCACGAATGATGCCACCGTCGCTCAAGGTCGTCGAGCCATCTACTTCGAGCGTAAAGCTGATCAGGTAGCGCTCGTTCAGGATCGGCTGTGCGCTCACATTCAAAACTTCCTGACCGTTAAGCGTCGCGAATAAGTTGAAATCAACAGGTTCAGTCGCGGTACATTCGCTCTGGAACCAGATTTCGACTTCATACACACCAGGGCGCGGTTGAATTTCCTGTGGCCAATACACATACGAGAATGGACTGCTGGTCGTCGCCGGAATGCAGTTCAAATTGCCTTGAGAAGCAATTCGCCCGCCGCTGCGAATTTGCGGCGTATCATCAAAGACCGCGTCGCCTGCCGGGTCACGGACGAGCAGTTGTAAGTCATCGTCGGTATTCCATACCAATGTGAATTCAAGCGATCCGCGAGTCAAATTGACGAATTCTTCGGGGAGATTGGTCGCTTGCGCGTTGATCGTCACCGCGTAAGTGCCTTCGGTACCACCGACTCGCTTCGCATAGCGGGTTGCGACAATCGTATACGTTCCTGGCTGTGTCAAAAGCGCGTTATTGATTTGCGAGTTGGTAATGCCGTCCGCAAGATCGTCATTCGAACGGACGATAGCCCCCTGTGCATCCAGAAGCAGTACGAACGTATCCAGGCTGCCAGATGAAGCGGTTTGCGTGATTGTCACGATGTCATTGGCTTCGACGATAAAAGAATACGCATCGTACGGATCGTTGGTCGTGATTGTGCCGTTGACGGCTGAGCCAATCGTGATTGGCGTCGCCGCGGCAAGTATGTTTGCCGCTGTGTCTGGCAAAATTTGATCTTCAACTACACCGCTCAAGCCTGTGAATGCTGCCGTGCCATCAGCATTGACGACAAAGCTGGTAGCGAAGACTTGACCAGGCAGTAACGTACCTGCTTGTTCGCCCAACGTTGCCCCATCGACCGTCGGCGCAATGCTGAATGTCGCAGGTGCTTCGTCATCACAGTTTTGTTGGAAATAGACCAGCACTTCATAACTACCTACGGGAATACCGCCCGGCGACCACACGCCAGTTTCAGTCCCCGTCGTCGTTGTCGCAGCACAGCCTTGATTGATATTGGTACCCAACGTACCGCCACTCGGTACGGTCGGTGTTTGGAAATACAGCGATCCGCCAATCGGATCACGAATTTCTAAGTCGAGGTCATCAGTCGAACCCCAATTCAAGTTGATTGTCATGCCTTGCGTGGTGATCAACTGCTCGACTGCCACAACATCGATAGTCGCTTCGGCTGCGACTTCCGGTGTGACTTCCACCACCGTTGTATTTGGCGCATTCGTCGGAATCGGCGTCGCTTGTATAGTGCTGGTCGCGACTGCTTCTAACGTGACTTGCGCTGCATCGGTCAGTTCCGCCGTCAGTGAAAACTCCAACTGACTGACTGAACCAACACCCGCCGCTTTGAAAACAGTCACGTAGTACGTTCCTGTTTGTTCCAACGTGATATCGCGTAGCACAACTTCACCATCGACATCAGAATCCGCGATCTGGCTGATCGTGCTGCCGGTCACGTCCGTCAGTACCAGTGCGAGTGGGATGCCGATGACGTTCGTCGCGCTCACTGTAAGCGCTTGCCCGGCTTGTACGTCAATCGTGAAGACTTGAATAAAATTGCTGTTATCGAAAGTGCCTGTAATCGTGGTGCCGGGCGTCAACGTGCGCGTTTCTTGCGCGTTGACGGCGATAGCGAACATCGCCAACACAAGAAGATACAACGGCACAAAGCGCCGCAGTTGTTTCTGAATCATGGAGTTCACTCCCAAAAGCAAGCGTGCTTTTCCATCGTGAAAAGAGTTTTCAGTATAGTCGTTACCGAGCCAACCGACAATACGCCATCTAACCTACGCTTAACCGCCGTTAGCCGCCGCTTTGTTGTAAGAACAGCGATAACTCGGCGAACGATGTCGTACCTTCAAGCACATCTACCGTCTGCGTGATGCGTTCATTGTTAATGGTGGCAATTACGTCATAGCGCCCTACTGGAATATCGCTTATCACAAAGTTTTCGCCCCAAACGGGGTCAGGGTTGACATCGACCGACGTACCCCGATAAATATACGTGGTCGTCGTATCCACGACCAAACCCGTCGCGCGGCTGCGGATGGTCACATCGACATCCATCGCCAAATCGTTGTTACCGTCTGTCACCCGCCCGGCGATAATGCCCGTGTTGACATAGGGCACCATCCACAATAACGGATTGTAGGTCGCACCATAATCGTCGCCACCCATACGTACTTCAAAATGGACGTGTGGCCCGCTCACCCGCCCAGTATTACCGACCAAGCCAATCGCGTCGCCTTCCTGGACAATCTGACCAGGAAAAACGAGGATGGCGGCAAGATGTGCATAAAGTGTGTAAATCGGTTGTCCATCAAAGCCGAATTCATGCCGGACGAACACCGTTTTGCCATACGTATACGTGCTTTGAAAATCTTCGTTCGCCCATTCGATAACACCGGCTGCTGCCGCGCGCACCGTTTCACCAATCGGGTTAGGCATATCGATGCCCGCGTGGATACGCCATGCATTTTCGGGTCCATCCGAACCATACGCATAGTAGAACAAACCACTATTATTGAGCGCGTTCGAATCAACCGGGCGACGCATCCAATAATGATCGCGCCCCAACGGATCGCGTGACAACGGCGGCACCAATGGTGGCGGCTGAAATTCCTGCGCTTCACGTGTGATCGGCAAAACCGTAAGCGGAATGTTGGTCGCCAATGGCGTTGGGCTGGACACCGCGCGCGTCGGTGTGCTGGCAGATAATGTCGGCGCCGCGTCGTTCACATTCGCCACTTGTGGTGCGAACGGCGTAAGATCAAGTTGAGAGGCAGGCAGCAGCGTTGGTGCAACAAATGCTGCCGTCGGAATAGCGACAGTCGGAATCGGCGTGGTATCGCTGCCAAACCCTTCGCGCAAGATTGTTTGCCACGCATTGTCAGCCGCAGTCGGCTGTGCTTCGGTTGGCACGATCACACGCAGTTCTGGTGTCGGGCGCGAATTGTTGAACACCACGAACACGAATCCAGCAATGACAACCAGCACGAGCAAAAAGATCGGCAGTCCACTTCCCCGCTGCATCGGCTTTATCCTTCTCCAGTACTAGATTCTGCGGTCGGAAGCGGCGGCGCCGGGATCGGAGTAGGCGCGAAATTAAACAATGCGCCTTCGGTATACAACTCGCGCATGGCGTCGTACCATGTCAAGCCGTCACTTCTGATGAACAGCCAATAATTGGCGCTGTTGATGTTGGCGCGCCAATCGCTGCCGACAGGTAAGCGTCCCCAACCATAATCTTCGGCAAGCTGGGTGAGATCGATGTAATAACCAGGTGGCATCACCGATTTCAACCGCCCGCCTTGATCATACGCTTCTACATCGCCTGCCGTTCGGCTTGTAAAGTCCCATGGCATTTGACGCAGCGGCTCGCCAAGCTGACCACTCTGCGCTGCTTCTGCCACGCGGATATACACACGCCAGTACGTTTGCACGCCGATATCCTCGCGTACGATTTCCAATGGTGGCGGATTGCCAACAATATCCAACCGGAGTAAGCCGAACGCGCGTCCTGTTTTGAACCAACTGCGTATTTCTTCACCTCGTGCAGGCGGACGGTCGATCTCCCAGAAGGCATCCCCCAAACGCCCCAACACATCCCAACCCACTTGTTCAAGAGCGGCACGACGCAGTGCATTGAACGAATCATTGACGCGTTCACTCAACGATGACTGATCAACCACGACGTTCGTGAGCGAACTCAACCGGAACGGCGGATCGATAGTCAAGCGTTGCTCTTGTTCGATGTAGAGCGCGTCGGTGATCGCCGCAGGAACTCCGCCAGCATTGACCAACGCACGAGGGAGCGGGGCTTCTGTCCATGATGGGCTGTTCGCACCTGATTGCACTTGAAACACTGGCGTGACTACACCCGTGCCACCGAACGGGATCGCCACAAACTGCGTGCTATCGATACTGTCAATCGCAGCGATTACGCTTTGACCATCTGGCGACCATGCGGGTGTGCGTCCGCGACCGATGACTTGCGCAGGCGCATTCGGATCGTTGACCGCTTTGACAAAGACTTTCTCCAAGCCTTCGTCAAGCGCGCTGTACGCGATTGTATTGCCATCGGGACTCCATACCGGGAAATCCTCATGGCGGTCAGGCGTATTGGTCAAATTGACGACAGATTGCTCGTCAAGTGAAAATACATAAATATCCTGGTTGCCATCGCGCCAACTCACAAACGCAATGCGCCGACCATCAGACGGCGACCATGCGGGCGCAAAATCAGGCGCATCAGAATTAGCGGGCAGCCGGATCGGCGTTTCGCGTCCGTCGGCTTGCACAATGAAAATATCGAGGTTGTTTCCCTGATAACTTTCGTACACCAGGAATTGACCGTCCAAACTCCAATCAGGCGCGCCTTGAAACGATAAGTCGTATGTCAAACGCGTGGTTTGGCTGGCGTTGACATCGTACACATAAAGTTCCCAGTTATCGTCGGTCTCACCCGCTTCACGCCCAGCATACGCCAACCGCCATCCATCCGGCGACCATACAGGGTCGCGTTCATCGACTGGGCTGTTGGTCAAACGGAGTGGTGTGCGTGCATCGACAGGAATCACCCAAATATCCGTCTGTGCGCCCTCACGTGCGGTGTACGCAATCGTGCCACGCACTTGCAGTAGTTCGGGAACCGGGCTGGCGGTCGGGAACGGTGACGCGATCAAGTTTGCGCCACCCACTTGCGTTGGGGCGGACGGGGTATTGGCAGATGCGAAGGCTTCGGCATTTAAGCTTAAGCCGGCATCTGTGACCGAGAGCGTACCGCCCGGATTAGTCCGCGCCGGATTGGTCGCCCACAACAGCACGACCACCAGCGCTACCAGAAGGATCAATGTCAAGCCGTTGAGCGCACGGTTCTGTGCCTTCAAGGGGTCTTCTCGCGGCGCTACATCAAGACGCGCACCCGACGCACGCCGCGCCATCGATGTTCCGCCGCTGGCACTTCCTGCGCCACCGTTACGGCGTGCCACCATACCAAGCAGCGCCGTGAGCGGCAGCAGCACCACACGCAAAATGCGCAGCAATATCATCAGCACAATCAGGAGTGCCTGCGAGACAACACTCAAACCGTTCAGAGTCGCATCAACTAAAGCAGCGCTCAGTTTGAGAACGATCACACCAATTTTGTCAGTCACCCGATAGGCACGTAATAACATCGTGTCTCTAAATTTCATCGCTAATCGAACAATCAATGCAGCATTGTAGCCGCAAACGATCCCGGCGGCAATCGGTGGAAAATTGACGCGCTTCGCCGCCTGATGTACTGTTATAGGGATGTTTCAGTCCGTTTTTTCATTCGTTTCGAGGAGTTTCGTGATGTTCGCGCGCAAACATCTCATCAGCGTTGCAATGACATTCGTGATATTGACTGCCGTCACTGGCGCTTCGGCACAAGAAACCACGCACACCGTAGTGTCGGGTGACAATTTGTATCGCATTGCCGAGTTATATGGTGTCACGGTCAGTGCGCTGGCACAAACCAACGACATCGCATATACATGGCGTATTGTTCCGGGAGATTCGCTGCTGATCCCGACAACCACCAGCAATGAAGCCGAGTCCGCCGTTGAGGTCGCCGCTGCACCAGCCCTTGATACCGCGACCGAATACCATACGGTGACATGGGGCGAAAGTCTTGGCACAGTGGCGCGCCTTTATGGGATGACTCTCGATGCGTTGGCGCGTTTGAACGATATTACCAACCCCGATTTAATTTATGTCGGACAACAGTTGATCGTATCGACATCACAAACTGACGATACCAACGCCTCCACGATAGGCGACGCCGCTGCGACCGCACTTGATGCGATGGTCGAAGCTGCTGCGCCTGCCCCCGCACCGCTGATGCCGAGCTACAGTGTAATTCTGCCGCCGTCCGCCGAACTTGCTGTCACGTCGTCAATTGCGACAATAGGCACGACCCAACATATCGTCACCTATGGTGAAAGCCTCTCCGCGATTGCGCGCCGTTATTCGGTCAGCATGTTGGCGATCACTCAGGCGAACAATATTTACGACGCCAATACGATTTACATCGGGCAGGAATTAGCGATTCCAGAAGCGAACATGTCGGTGATTGATGCCGGGGTCAGCACCGTTGCCGCCGCGCCTGCTTCAACACTCACCATGGGACGCGAAGTGATTATCGATCTCAGTGATCAGCGCATTTACGCCTATGAAAACGGCGTGCTGGTCCGTAACGTTCTGGTTTCAACCGGGCTGCCCGCGACGCCAACTGTGCGTGGCGAATTTACCGCCCAGCGCAAATATGCCGCGCAAACTATGACCGGTCCCGGCTATTACTTGCCCGATGTCCCGTATGTCGTGTATTTTTACGCAGGTTATGCGCTGCACGGCACCTACTGGCACGAGAATTTTGGTCAGCCGATGAGTCACGGCTGCGTCAATTTGCCGACGCCCGAAGCTGAATGGTTCTATAATTTTGCCGATATCGGCACGCCGATCAACGTACAGGCGTAAATTACCCCAAAACACCCCTTGATCATCTATCATTTTAGGGATTTAAGGGGTGTTTGTACTTGTTGATTGCAATCGCTTCTGCGACGGCATCGATAAGTCGGGCGAGGGCGGCAACTTTACCTACATCCCGACAACTGAAGTTGGGTAAAGCGAGATAGAAAGAGCAGGGTTATTCGTTCTGCCCTTGCAAACCCAGTATTTCCGCATTTTCTTGCATCGCCTTCAAAACCAACGGCACATGCACTTCCCACAAATCTACATTGAGCGATGCCGCACCAACTTCGACATCTTCGCGGTTGACTCCTCGCGCGAACGCCTTGTCTTTCCACTTTTTACGAATCGAAGAGACTTCAACATCACGGACATTTTTTGACGGGCGCACCAACGATGCCGCGGTTATCAAGCCGGTCAATTCATCTACAGCGAACAGCGTTTTGTCGCGTAACGTCACGCGATCATCCGCACCGAGCGGTCCGTGACTCAAAATCGTCCGAATATCTTCTTCGCTCACGCCACGCTCGCGTAATATCGGCGCACCATCCATCGGGTGTTGTTCCAATGTCGGGTGAACTTCCCAATCGAAGTCGTGCAACAACCCTACCAGCCCCCAGCTTTCGATGTCTTCCCCAAAATGCTGCGCGTAAGCGCGCATCGCAATTTCGACAGACAACATATGCTTGCGTAGGCTGTCAGATTTTACGAACTCACACACTGTTTCCCATGCTTGACTGCGATCCATTTATTCAACCCGCTTGATATACGTTGACAGAGATGATCAACGGCTCCCCGATCAGAAGCTGACCGGGTGTACGAAGTTCCCACACGCCGCTTCGAATGCCCGACTCGCTCGGCGTGATTCCGACAAATTCAATCGTGACTTCTTCGCCCACATTGACGCGCTGGCGGATAAAGAACCGCCCTTCGGTATTGAAGGCGTCGCCTTCGACAAACGCGAGCGATGTATTGCGTTCCCACGCGCATATTCCTGTATTCAAGAATGTGATCGAGCGCATATAGGCACGATTCGCTGGGAAAAACTCACCATCTAGGGGAATCTGTTCGATAATTTCGTAATCGAAGTCGCACGCCGCAATCGTCGCAGTTTGCATTTCCTGGAACAGAGTCGCCTGTATCAGGGTTAACGTGACGTTGGAGGTCGGCGTCAACGTGATGGTTGGCGTCAGCGTGCGCGTTGGTGTGCGCGTGCGTGTAAAAGTCGCTGTAGGCGTCGGCGTGAGGGTTAGCGTTGGGGTCGGCGTCGGCGTTAATGTCGGCGTTGGCGTCAGCGTCATTGTTGGGGTAAAGGTCAAGGTAGCAGTCGGCGTCGGCGTTATCGTCGGTGTCGATGTCAGGGTAAAAGTTGCGGTATTCGTCGCGGTATCCGTTGCAGTTGGACTCGGTGTCAGCGTATCAGTCGATGTCGGGGTTTGCGTCGCCGTCGGTGTAATGGTCGGTGTATCGGTCGCCGTGAATGTCGGCGTACTGGTATAGGTAGATGTGCTGGTGAAAGTCGGCGTCAACGTAAACGTTGGTGTCGGTGTCGGTGTCAAAGTAGGTGTTAGCGTATTCGTCGGCGTCGCGGATGCGAGAAACGGCAGTACCGCACCAATCCCACCGGGCGCAGCCGAAGCGACCGCTGCGAAAATACCTCCACCGATTAGTCCGATCAAAAGCAACCAAAAAACGAGGGGGGTACTGCGGCGTGTTGGCACGGCACCACCCACAACGCCCCGATTTGAAGCGGCTCGGTCAAGTGCAGCGCGGGCATTCTTCACATTAAGCGTCGTATCGCCCTCGACGCCTGCCGTCAACGCTTGAGGACGAGCCATTTCACGCGTGTCGGGCGTTTCGCCGCGTTCGATTTTTTCAATATCCGCAATTAAATCGGCGGCGCTTTGATAGCGTGCATCCGGTTCTTTCGCCAGCAAGCGCTTGACCACGCCCTCTACCGAAACTGGAATACTTGCTTCAAGATTGCTCACGGTGGGAATTGGGTCGTTGAGATGCTTAAGTATGATCGCAAGAGGCGTTTCAGCATCATACGGCAGCTTGCCCGTGACCAGTTGAAATAAAATCACACCGAGAGAATATAAATCCGAGCGTTCATCACCCGGTTCACCCAAGCCTTGCTCCGGTGCCATATATGCGGGCGTGCCAACCATGCCACCGCTTTGCGTGAACTGGACGCCGGTGACGATTTTCGCAATGCCGAAGTCTGTCAGTACCACGCGCCCATCGCGGTCAAGCATTAAGTTGGCAGGCTTGACATCGCGATGGATCATACCCTGCCCGTGTGCATAGGCTAAGGCGCTGGCGGCTTCGCGTGTGATGCGTAACGCTTCTTTGAGCGTCATCATTTCGCCGCGTTCCGCTTGTGCGGTCAAAAGTTCTTTGAGGGTTTGCCCTTCAACCAACTCCATGACCATGAAATAATTTTCTTGGTTATCGTCGTTTTCAAAGTCATAAACTTGCACAATATTCGGGTGTTTAAGGCGCGCAATATTACGCGCTTCACGTTCAAAACGTTCTTTGAACTGTGGGTCATCTGCCAAAAACGGATGCAGCACCTTAATCGCCACAAAACGATCAAGACTGGGATGATATGCACGATGGACTTCCGCCATCCCGCCGCGTCCCAGCCGCTCCACTATTTCATATTTTCCAAGCCGTCGATTTGACACTATATGAATGCCACCCTAAACACGCCATGAATGCGCCACGAAGTGCGACCTGTGTACAGTATAACGAACAACCAGCATTTTCGTAAAAGAGACGGGCGGCAAACTGGTCAATGCCGCCCGACAATTTACATTCTTCGTATTTCACCGATAGCCAGAAACTTTATCCCGCCGCTGCGATTCCCTGAATGCCGCCTTCGGTCATCTTGCGTGCGTCGAGCAGTTCTACCGCTTCAGCATCGGTCAAGAAACCCATTTCGACGACAATTTCGCGGATGCTGCGATTTTGTTCCAACGATTTCTTGGCGACCGCCGCACCGTTCAAATAACCGATTCTGGGGTTCAGCACGGTCACTAAAATCGGATTCTTCGCCAACCAGCCCTCGGCGCGTTCTGGGTTGGCTATCAACCCGACCACACACTTATACGTGAATGCGCGCACTGAGCCGATCATTACATGCATCGACTCGAATAAGTTATGCGCGATGATCGGCATCATCACATTGAGTTCCAACTGCCCGGCTTGTGCCGCTAACGTCACGGTCAAATCATTGCCCATGATGTGAAACATCGCCATATTCAACATTTCCGCAAGCACGGGGTTGACTTTGCCCGGCATGATCGACGAACCTGGCTGCACGACTGGCGCGGTGATTTCGCCCAAGCCCGTCGTCGGTCCGCTTGAAAGTAAACGAATATCGTTGGCGATACGCGTCAAATCTTGTGCCGTTGAACGCATCGCACCGCTGAAGAAGCACGCATCCTGATGCGACTGCATCGACTCAAACAGATCATCCGACGTTTCGAAGCGGATGCCGGTCAATTCGGTCAACTTTTGTACCATACGCACGTGATATTCAGCATGTGCGTTCAAACCTGTACCGTTTGCAGTGCCACCGATGCCCAGGCGACGCAAACCTTCCGCCGCTGCATCGATCTTTTCAATGTTACGGCGAATCGCCTTGCCCCACGCGCCTACTTCTTGCCCTAGGGTAATCGGCACCGCGTCTTGCAAGTGCGTACGTCCACTTTTTACGACGTCATGCCATTCGTGCGCCTTATCGTATAACGCATCCGCCAACTCGTTCAGCGTTTGCTTCAGTTCTTCTAAGCGCCACAACGCGCCAACGCGGATCGCTGTCGGAATCGTATCATTCGTGCTTTGCGCCATATTGACATGATCGTTCGGGCTAATCGGCTTCTTCGGATCATTAAGCTCAAAGCCCATAATTTCGTTGGCGCGATTCGCGATCACTTCATTGCTGTTCATGTTGTGGCTTGTACCCGCCCCTGCCTGGAACGGATCGACTACAAATTGGTCATCAAACTTGCCTTCAATGACTTCGTCCGCCGCTTGCATAATGGCACGGGCGATATCCTCTGGCAGCATCCCAAGATCGAGGTGCACTTCTGCAGCCGCACGCTTAATCGTCGCCATTGACCAAATAAATGCGCGGTACGGGCGCAAACCGCTGATCGGGAAATTTTCAACCGCACGCTGTGTCTGCGCGCCATAATACGCCGTTACCGGAACGCGCACTTCCCCTAAAGAATCTTTTTCGGTGCGAAAATCTGTCATCTTCAAAACTCCGTCGGTCTTAATCAACAAAAGGCGCTACGTATTGTAGCGCCTCTGCCTGCTTTTGTGAAATTATGAGCGAACGATCGGGATACCTTAGCGCGCCGCGTATTTCTGCGCGACAATATCCCAATTGATCGTATTAAACCATGCCGTCACATAATCGGGGCGTTTGTTCTGATACTTGAGATAGTACGAATGTTCCCATACGTCTACGCCCAGAATTGCTTGCTTCCCCTGCATTGCGGGGTTATCCTGGTTCGGCGTCGATTCTATCGTCAGCGTGCCATCGGCTGCGACCACCAACCACGCCCAACCAGACCCAAACTGACCAACTGCTTTTGCCTTGAATTGATCCTTGAACGCATCAAATGACCCAAACGCGCGGTCAATGGCATCTGCGAGTTCGCCAGACGGTTGGCTGCTGCCACCCGGCGTCATGATTTCCCAGAACAAACTGTGATTCCAATGACCACCACCATTGTTACGCACGGCAGGGCGCACATTTTCGGGCAAGCTGTCAAGCGCTTGCAACAGTTGTTCGATGCCATGATTTTGGAAATCGGGCGCGTTTTGCAGCGCGTTATTCAAATTGTTGACGTAAGCCTGATGATGCTTGTCGTGATGAATTTCCATTGTTTGCGCATCGATGTTCGGTTCTAACGCGTTGAACGGATACTGTAGAGGGGGGAGTTCAAAAGCCATGCACTTCACTCCTTGAATTGTGAGGTTAGTACAAACTGTGTAGTACATTCTCATTCTAACATGCTCAATTTAGCTTTTGAACGACCAACGGACTTATATCCATCACTTTTGGTCGTGTTTTCATCGAATGCTAACATAGGGGCGATGAGTCCAATTTCAATCGTGAAAGTAGTTATCCGATGACAGTGGCAGTACAACCCGGCGCGGCTGCACCCGCCAAAATCCCCCTCAATGTCTTTATTTTTCTCGCCTTCGGCGTCGCCGCTGTATCGCTGTCCGCGATTTTTATCCGGTTCGCACAGGGCGAAGGTATTCCATCACTTGTCATTGCGGCGGGGCGGCTGACGATTTCGTCACTGATTTTGCTCCCATTTGTGCTGCGTCGCCACATCCCCGATTTACGTCAGTTACACGCGCGTGATTTTGCGCTGGCGGCACTGAGCGGTCTCGTGCTGGCGCTGCATTTTGCGACCTGGATTTCGTCCCTCGAATATACCAGCGTCTTGATCAGCACGGTATTCGTCACGACGGGTCCGTTGTGGGTGGCGCTGCTCGAAGTCTTTTTCTTGCGCGCGCGGTTTAAGCGGCTTGTATGGATTGGGTTATTCGTGGCATTGATCGGCGGCTTGCTTATCGGAGTCGGTGACACGCTGTTCGGTAATACCGCATCCGATGCGAGCACCACAATCAGCGACGGTAACGAACCATCATTGAATGCCTCAACACCTGACGAAAACAGCAGCAACCCGCCTTTAGGGGCGGCTTTAGCACTGGCGGGCGCGATCGCAGTCGCAGTTTATTTGGTCATTGGGCGTACTCTGCGCACGAAATTGGTGCTGATTCCATACATCTGGCTCGTGTATTCGATGACCGCGATTTTCTTGCTGCTTTTCGTTGCGCTCGCACGCCTGGAAATCACGGGCTACAGCACCAGCGGCTACTTGTGGATCGTCGTCATGGCGCTTTTGCCGCAGTTGGTCGGGCATACCTCGTTCAATTATGCGCTAAAATATGTCCCGGCAACGGTCGTGAGCATTATCACTCAGGCTGAGCCGATTGGAAGCGCAATTGCGGCGATTATTTTGTTCCGCGAACTGCCGACGACGACACAGGTCATCGGTAGTACAGCGATCTTGATTGGGGTTGTGTGCGCCAGTTATGGACAAGCCACCCGCGAACCCCATATCGTCGAAAATGAGGTTTAGTTTATGCTGACCGTTGATCGACGCGAGCATCGTTTCCTACGCTCGCTATTGAGTTTAACCATGTTGATCGGCGCTGTTTCGATATTTTTGGTCGCCCTCTTCGTGGTCATTGGTGACGGAATCCCGACCGAACAGATTGCGTTCAAGGGTGGGCGTGACAACGGGGTGTTTTACTTGATGGATGTACAACAAAATGTCGCGCTGCCTGTGTATCGAGATACGCTCGATTATCCTACAAGTATCGCCTGGTCGCCTGACGGGACAAAATTTGCGTTCATCGTGCAGCAAGAAACTAACAGCGATGTCTTCATGATCGATATCCGCACGGGCGATTCGCGTAACTTGACACTGACCCCCGCGCGTGAAGATGCGCCAACATGGTTAGACGACGACACGATCGCATTTTGGTCGTGGCGCGATGAAGGATTCCGGCGCGTTTATACCATGAATGTCAATACAGGCGACGCGCAACCGATGCTCGATCCGATGATTCCCAACGCCGACGCGCGATTTGCATTGTCGCCCGAAGGATCGCGTTATGCGATGGTGTCGTATCGGCATGGATTACCAGAAATATATGTGCGTGATGTGCGCGAAACCGAAAGCGTGCGTTTGACCGAAAACGCCGCTTACGATTACAACCCGGCGTGGTCGCCCGATGGCTTACAGCTTGCGTTTTGGAGTACGCGCGATAACGATCAGATGTGTTTATACGTCATGAATGCCGACGGCAGCGACCCGCACCCCGTCACCGATGCCTTCGCAAGCCGCAGCGATATGACATGGACAGTCACATGGTCGTCTCAAGGCGATACGCTCGCTTTCAACGCTACATTTGAGGGACGCCCCGCGATTTATACCGTTCCGGCATCAGGTGGCACGGTCGAACGTATCATGTTCTTTGAGTCGGCATTTCCGCCCGCGCTCTCGTGGCGTCCATAATCAACAATAATGCTGTAGGGGCGGGACTCAGACCCGCCCAAGCTGTCATGCCACACATTTTTATTTCCATTAACGCCGATCCAGATCGAACCCCAGATAATCGCTCGAACCGGGCCATGTCTCGAACTGCGGCACATCGTCCGGCATCATGACGGGCGTCAAAAACCCAGCGAGCGAGCCATCACGCGCGATCTCTTGCAGCGTATATTCGACGAGCAGCCGAAAATCGATGTCATTGCGCGGCACTGCCATTGAAATATACGCACGCGAGTACCACACCCCTGCACCATCGGCGGTCGTCGTCAGTTCGAGCAAATCCGGCTGTGCTTCTACATGGGCAATCAAGCGTAAGCTGTCGCCCAGCACCGCGTCGTAATTGTTATCGACAAGCATTCCATACGCCGCGTCTTGTTCGCGTAAAATACTGAAGTAGTCATCGATGACCGCGCGTTCGGCTTCAGCTTGGGCGGCGACTATCGCGCGCGCATCTGGTTCATCGCTGAATACGCCGATCCATTTACCGCGTAAATCGCCAAATGAGCGCACCGTCGAATTGGTTTCGACCATCAAGCGCCGTCCGTGGAACAGGTAATATCCGGTGAAATCGACGCGCGACGTGTCATTCCAATCGGCTTGTACGCCAAGAGCGAGATCAGCTTGACCGTTAGCGATCAAATCGAGCGGATTTTGTCCGTTATCATCCAAATCGATAACCGAGACTTGCCAGCGTTCCGCCAGCGCGTTGACCAACAGCCGATTGACTTGATCGAGTCGCCGCTGACTTTCAGGCGCATCTTCCGGCAAACTGAATAATCCTGCGACACGAAGTTCCCGTTGATTTTGCAAACGCGGCACGACATACGTTGCCGGAATCGGCACATCGCCGCCAAATTGATCGAGCGTCGGTGCATTTTCGCCGACATTTTGCCATGTCGTGAACAACGAATCGGGATAATTTTGCCCGTCGAAGATATTCTTGTGAATTTGATTGAGGCGGTCGGTCTCGTATAGATATTGCAACGTGCGATTGATGGCATTCCTCAAATGCACATCCTGCCGTCGGAGCGCAATCGCATAAGGCTCCGCGCTGACGGGCACATCGAGCAGTCGCCCATCGATAGGCTGGCGGATGTAGCGCGAAAGGCGAATCCGTTCCGAGACTACCCCATCGATCTCGCTGGCGTTAAGCGCAGCTAATGCCGCGTCAAGCGTATAAAACGGTTGTATATTGACGGCGTAATCGACACGGCTAATCCAATCGCGTACCGCAGCTTCGCCACGCGTACCAACCACAACGCCGACGATACGATCTACCATGTGATTCAATATCGTGGCACCATCTCCATCGCGCACCATCATCGACTGTGCGCCCGGATAATACGCTTGACTGAACTCGACGCGTGCATCTAAACCGCGCAGGTGCGGCTGTGCGGCGATCAACAGGTCGATTTGACCCGAAGCGACTAAATCGATTCCTGTTTGACGTGTCACCTGTGTGCCTTCGAGCGTTACCCCCCACGTTTCGGCAATCGCACGCGCTAAGTCAGCGTCAAAGCCGACGACATCACAACAGCGCACGCCTAATTCTCCGAAAAATGGTTCATTGAATAGAATGCCGACACGGACTTTACCCTCACGTTGAATACGCACGACGCCGCTTTCGCTCGGCAGCATATCGATGATTGACGCTTCGGAATACGGGACAAGTGTCGGTGGTGTGAGTGTTGGCACGGGTGGCACTGTGTCTTGTGCGGCAATGAGCGAAACCGAAAGTGCAGCCAACGTGAGTACGACGATAAACGCCGTTCCAACATGGCGAAGATGTGAATGAATCATACTTATTTCCGATACAACTGATGGTCGTGGATGTACGCCAGCACCGTGCCGGGCGTCATATAGCGGATGCTCTTACCCGCCTTTAGACGTTCGACGATGCCAGTGGACGAAAAACCGAGCAGAGGATCGTTTAAGATGATAATGCGCTCGGATGAACCCGGAAATCGTGTTTCGTGCATCTCCGGGCTGACAAGTTCCATATTCGGTCGCTGTAATACGACCAGTTTGCACGCGTTGAGCAGTTCTTGCGGACGATTCCACTTCGGCAAATCACGCAGCGAATCGCCACCCATGACGAAATATAATTCTGCATTCTCGTCGGCGGCTTGCAAAATGCGAATTGTATCGACGGTGTAGTGCGGTCCTGGACGGTCTACATCTACCCGCGACCACCCAAAACGTGGGTTGCCTGCAATCGCTAATTCCAACATAGCGATGCGATGTTCAATCGACATACGCGTTTCGCCGCGCTTATGCGGCGGGTCGGCGGCGGGGACAAACACGACGTACTCGAAACTGAGTGCTTCGGCGGCGTATTCCGCCAAGACCAGATGACCGATATGCGGCGGGTCGAACGTGCCGCCAAGAATGCCTATTCGCTGCATAGTCAGATGCGATGCGCCTTTGTCGTTAAACTGTCCACTCAAGTTCGTGTTCACCGATAATCACGGTATCGCCCTCTTCGACGCCCGCGTTTTTCAGCGCCTGCGAGATGCCAAGCGTCTCCAAGATCGTATGAAAGCGCAGCACGGCTTCTTCATAATCCCAATAGGTCATGTTGGCGGCACGCTCGATGCGTTTACCCTTTACACGATACGTACCGGTTTTTTCCTGCACGATGAAGAACCCCATTTCGTCCTCGTTGAGTTCATAAACGGGCATCTCATCCAGAAACGGTGACGCGGTCGGCACGGATGCCATCGTTTCAAACACGCGCTGAATCAACGGCTTGACGTTTTCAGTCGTTGCCGCGCTGATTGCCAGGGGTTCGACACCGCGAGCGCGTAGTTCCGCGCGGATAGTTTCCCACTTGGCGGCGACTTCGGGAATATCCATCTTGTTCAAGACGACAATTTGCGGCTTTTCTGACATTTTGTCGTCAAACAACGATAGTTCGACATTGATTTGGTTGTAATCCGCCAATGGGTCGTCGCTCGCGCCGTTCAACAAATGCACGATCAAGCGCGTGCGCTGCACGTGGCGCAAAAACGAATGCCCCAAGCCCACGCCCATATGCGCGCCTTCAACGAGACCAGGAATATCTGCGATCACCAGATCAAGGTCGTCATAAATGACCACGCCCAGATTTGGCTCCAGCGTCGTAAATGGATAATCCGCGATTTTCGGGCGTGCATTACTAATCACCGAAAGCAGCGTCGATTTACCTGCGTTCGGCACGCCGACGATGCCCACATCCGCGATCAGTCGCAGCTCTAGGATCACCCATTTTTCTTCGCCGGGTTCACCTTTTTCCGCCACGCGGGGTGCCTGGTTGCGCGACGACGCAAAATGCATATTGCCGCGTCCACCGCGTCCACCCTTAACGATGATGGCTTGTTCACCCGCCTTTACCAGGTCGGCAAGGATCATGTTGGTCTCGGCATCTTTGACCACCGTTCCCGGCGGCACCAGCACAACCATGTTATCAGCGCTTTTGCCGGTTTTCGCCGCGCTCGCGCCGCGCATTCCCGAACCTGCTTTGAAGTGAATTTTTCTTGCAAATGGTGAGAGCGTATTCAGCGCTGGCTCAACTTTGAAGATGACATCGCCTCCACGTCCGCCATCACCGCCGTAGGGGCCCCCGTGCGGGATATATTTTTCGCGCCGGAACGCGACCATACCATCGCCACCGGTGCCGCTTTGCACAAAAACTTTGATTTGATCGATCATGAGGTTACGAGTTGACTACTCCACGTCGGGCATCCACGCGGGCTGTCCCGCGCGATACCACGCAATTGTTTGACGCGCTCCATCTATGAACGGCGTCGGCACGAACCCAAGTTCACGCCGCGCCTTCTCATTCGAGACGCGCCAGTAATTATACACGTAAGAGCGCAAATTAATCGGGTAGAAGGGTTCGCGCCCTGTTACACGCGAAAAAGATGTCAGGACACGCGCCGATAAAATACCGAGCCATTCTGGAAGCGGGATGCGTGGAAACTTCAGGTTGGCTTCGCGCGTGACCAGATTAAACACTTCTTTATGCGTGATAGGATCATCGCAGATATTGTAAATCTCCCCTAAGCGTCCACGTATGAACGCGCTGATCGCGGCGGATGCGACATCCGGCACATACGCCGGGAACGTGATGAAGCGACCCCCGTTTAACTGCATGATGATGCCACGCATCGGGTCTTTGAAGAACAAGCGGTTGAAAGCGTAATCGCCAAACACGCCATAAAACGCACCCGGTCGCAAAATAATCGCCGGGACGCCGTGATTGGTGAATGCGTGCAAGACAGCATGTTCGGCGCGTAACTTACTCGCTTGATATGGGTCGGCGGGCTGCGGAGGGTAGGTTTCATCGATGACTCGTGCCGGGTCTGGCTGACCGATCAGCGCAATCGTGGAAATATGAATGAAGCGCTCTATCCCAGCCTGTTGCGACGCCTTGAGGATGTTTTCAGTACCCCCAACATTCGTACGCTCGAACGCCGCTTCATCGCCCCAAAAACGAAAATACCCCGCAGCATGGATTACGAAACGACTGCCCTGCACGCCGCTGCGTACCGCGATTTCGTCGTTGATGTCGCCATCGATAATTTGTACTTGGGGATAACGAGAGAGCCATGCATGTTGTTCAGCGTGGCGCGTCAGTATACGCACTGCATATCCAACTCGACACAGCGCCGGAATGAGATGACGACCGAGAAATCCCGTGCCGCCCGTCACGAACACGGTGTCGGTCATGCCACACCTTAACTATCGCGTCCGAAATGCTGATCGAATTTCTTCAGGAGAGGTCGAATAGGCTGATATTGTTGGTTCCACGTCATCGATAGTTCCTGCACGAACGCATCGATTTTCCAGCGCCGATCGCGCGCATCGTAGCGCATCAAATAGACATCCGCACCATCTCCCAAATCCTGCGTGCCGATGCGCGTCATGTGTGTTGGCTCATACGACGCCATCCGCCGACCGATCTGGTAATCAATCACGTGACATACTGCGCCAGTGCGCGAAAAATATCGAACATCCAGCCGATGATCGGCACGTATCACCCCAAGTGTACGCGGATATTTCACCTGGTCGCGCAAAAAGTCTTGACAGCGCTGCCAGTACGCCCCGCTCAGATACGACCCCGACATCGACCACAAGCGCGCCGAACGGGTGAGGAGCGAATTATGCATCCACTCTACGGCTTCAAGATAATGCGAGCGCACTTGCGTTAGCACGTCTTGCGGAGCAAGCCACTCGGAGTCGAGACGGCGCATCCGATCATGCCACGGCAGCGACCCAGTGTTGTTGACAGTCATCAGGTTATCCTCTGGGGTGATGTGCCGACTCTAACAGCAGCATCTCCAAAAAACAACGCCGATTTGTGCCAGCATTGTTCTAATTTTCGCCGTCGAAATTGCCCTCGAAACGGTGCGCATCTTGCGCCGCGATCAACGCATCGAGGTCGATAGAAGAAAACGCGTCGGCTGCCTGGACGGCTTCAAACGTGATCGCATTAGCGAAGGCTATCGTCGTCGCTGTCATCCAATCAGGTGCATTGGCAAGTAGGGCGCTCAATGCCGATTCGGCTTCGTCGAGATCGAGAAACAATGCCGCCCGCTCGCCAGTGATGGCGATGACTTCATCACGCACATGAGCCTCTGCACCTACCGACGCCAAGCCAGAATCGATCAGATACTGGGTTACATCGCCTAAATATTCAGGAGTAAGCGTCGTGTTCAGGTAGAAATGGCGCGGCAGGTTCGAGGTTTCTTGCGTTCGCAGCTCGCGAAAACGCCCATGTTCTGGCAGCGCATATAGCCATATATAAGTGCGATTGTAATGCTGAATGATGTGCTGTTCTTTAAGGCGTGCTAACTCTTCATCACTTAACCAACGCCCAAAATCATGCGATGTGTAGGCGGAATAATTCCCCGTCGCAATATCTTGCACATTATGGTCGCCCCACTGGATCACCGCCGTACCATCTTGCAGCGTAAAAAGCTGCGTGCGCGGATACGGCGTGCTACTTTGCATACTCGACATGGGATTGACCCCCCACAAATCGCCGAAAATCATAGGTGTGGACGACCGATAAGACCGCCCACATTTATATCGATGACTGCTTTACAGCTTGACGAAATACGACGCCGCCGCACGATCGATCATTTCTTTGGTCAACAACGGCGGTTTATTCAGATAGGTCGCAATATCCAAAAGCTGCGAGATCAAATCGCGCGGATGCACCGAACGTAGATTGCGCTCCTGGTTGATGTACCATTCTTTCAGCAAATACGCCAGCGCTTGCTCATCGTACTTGAGACCTTTAGCGACGCACACGCGGCGGAAAATTTCGCGGTACTGTTCATATGTCGGGTCGCTGATTTCAATCTTGTGACGAATGCGGCGCAGGAATGCTTCGTCTACCAAGTCGCGTGGGTCGAGATTGGTCGAAAACACGATCAATACGTTGAACGGCACTTCGATTTTACGCCCCGTCGCCAACGTCAAAAAGTCGCCACCTTTTTCGAGCGGCACAATCCAGCGATTAAGCAAGTCACGCGGACGAACTTGCTGGCGACCAAAGTCGTCGATCAGGAACATACCGCCGTTCGCTTTCATCTGAAACGGCGCTTCATAATATTTATTCGTGTCATCGTAAACGAGGTCCAGCCCTGCCAGCGTCAATTCACCACCGACCATGATCATTGGGCGCTTGATACGTACCCAACGCGGGTCAGGAATCACGCCTGTGCCCAGGCGACGCAGTTCTTCGCCTTCTGCCAATTCATGATTGACATTATCGAACACGCGGATGACTTGTCCATCGACATCGACTGCATAGGGAATCCAGATGTTGCCGCCCAGGATCATGCGCCCTACGGTTTCCGCGACGGTCGTTTTGCCGTTACCGGGCGGACCATACAAGAACACCGACTTGCCGGAATTGATCGCAGGACCAATGCGTGCCAACATTTCGTCGCTGATAACCAGCTCTTTCATCACATTTTTCATCTGGTCTTCGTGTACGATCAATTTTTCGCGGTTTTGTTCGTGCATGGCGCGGATATATTGATTCAATGTAACGGGTGCGGCGCCTGCATATTGCGAACGATCCATCGCTTCGCGCGCTTTATCCGCGCCTTTTTGCGAAATCAAATACTGGTAGCCTGCCTCACCAACACCGCCCGATCCACGCACTTCGATGTATTTTTCGCGCTTCAGGAAGTCGATGACCGCATCGAGCACGTTGGTATACGGCAGCTTGACGATTTCCGCGATTTGATGACCCGCCATATAACCGCCGAAGTACAGGACTTTCAATACCAGGTCGCCTACGTTGAGCAGATTAAGCCCCGTATCATCCAGCGATGTAAGCGGCGGAGGTGACCATATGCCAGGCAAGCCGCCTGTACCCCCCGTTGAACGTGACGAGCCGCCGCCGCCGATACTACGAATCGACGGGGATGAGCGCGGTACATTTACGTTGTCAGACATCTTCCACCACACCTTTCAAACGAGATAACCCTTATTATGGCGCTAAATTCTTACCGCGCTATCACAAGTTTGAACATGAAATTTTAGCGTACACGCAATTCAGGCTTGAGGCGATAGCCAAACAGGACTAAAGTTGCACCACTTGTATCCGTGCGTTATTGTCATCAGATGCTGCGTTTCTCGCTTGCATCGACGCCTTCAGCAATTGTCTAGGTAATCAAAAAATGATTGAACAGATTCAATGGCTTGGTAATGGGTCGTTTTTGATCCGCCCCGAAGCACCTGCCGTTTCGCCCCTCATTTACATTAATCCCTGGCGTATTACCCGCGCGGATCGCCACGCTGATATCCTCTTGATCAGCAGCGAGCGTTTTGATCGGTGTTCATTGGCGGATATCCAAAAAGTGCGCAGCGATCATACACACGTGATCGTGTCTGAACGCGCCGCGGATCAACTTCCCGGCAGCACCGTCCTGCGCGCCTGGCAGAGTTTGAACCTGCCGGGTTTATGTGTCAAAGCGATCCCTGCCTATGACCCGCGCACAAACCTCGATGCAGGAATCGGCTTCGTCATTTCGATGCAGTTCTACGATATTTACTACGCGGGCGACTCCGGCTTAATCCCCGAAATGGCGCGCTTACGCCCAGATATTGCGCTGCTCCCCATTGATGGCGACGGCACACTCAATCCCGCCGACGCAGTAAGCGCCGCTAAAACGCTCGGCGCACGTTGGGTTGTCCCCTATAATTGGGGCGGACAAGGCGCGACGCGGCTCGACGCGGTCAATGTCGCGCGCGATTTGAACGGGTTGGCGGAAACAATTGTCTTACAACCACCTCCAAAGTAATGCTCGGAAACACAGAAATAAAACGGGCAGGTCGCAGACCTGCCCCTTACAATACACTATCGTTACAATACGATGTCACGCCGCTGTATGCAGCGACCCGTCGTTTTTCATGACATATTGAATATTGTCTTTGCCGAATAGTTTGGGCAGCGCCACCCCATTGATGACATCAGCATCAATAATGACACGGCTCAGTTCATGGTGTCCTGGCGCCTCAAACATGATATCCAGCAAGCGCGCTTCGATAATTGAGCGCAGACCACGTGCCCCTGTTCCGCGTTTAAGCGCTAAATCCGCCGCTGCGCCTAAGGCTGACTCTTCAAATTCGAGAGCCAGATCATCAAGCGATAAAAGCTGCTGATACTGCTTGATGAGCGCATTTTTCGGTTCGACCAGAATACGAATGAGTGCTTCGCGATCGAGCGGTTCAACGGTCGCCAGCACAGGCAGACGCCCGATAAATTCTGGGATCAAGCCGTGCTGCATCAAATCTTCTGGTCCGATCTGACGCAGCAATGCTGCTTTATCACGGTTCGAAAATCCCGTCGCCGCTTGATCCGGCGTCTTAAAGCCCAGCACGCCTTTATTACCGATGCGACGCGCAATATGATCTTCGATACCCGAAAACGTACCCCCCGCGATGAATAGGATGTTGGTCGTATCCACCTGTAAAAATTCTTGATGGGGGTGTTTTCGTCCGCCTTGCGGCGGCACATTGGCGACCGTACCTTCGATGATCTTGAGCAGCGCTTGCTGCACGCCTTCGCCGCTCACGTCCCGCGTGATGGAGGGGTTATCCGCCGTCTTGCGCGAAATTTTGTCGATTTCGTCGATATACACGATGCCTTTTTCGGCGCGTGCAATATCCCCGTCAGCAGCCTGCACGAGTCGTAACAGGATATTCTCGACATCTTCACCGACATAGCCCGCCTCGGTCAGCGACGTGGCGTCTGCGATACAAAACGGCACATCTAAAATACGCGCGAGGGTTTGCGCCAGCAGTGTTTTTCCACTACCTGTCGGTCCGACAACCAGAATATTGCTCTTGTCGATTTCAACGCCTTCAACGACGCCACCACTTCGAATACGCTTGTAATGATTGTAAACCGCCACGCTTAGTACGCGTTTGGCATGTTCTTGACCAACTACGTATTCGTCCAGTTTTGCCATCAATTCGCGCGGCAAGGGCAGCCGACCAAAATCCACGGTCGTCGTTTCCAACGAACGCTGTTCGGCAGCATTTTCATCTTTGAGGATGTGTTGACAGAGTTCTATGCAATTATCACAGATGTAGACGCCATCGGGACCCGCAATCAGTCGTTCGACCTCATTGTGCGTGCGCCGACAAAATGAACATCGTTGATGGGTTGGAGCGTAATTCACGGCACCTTCACTCCAGCTTTTGCACCTTCCAACACAGAATCGATCAACCCATATTCAACCGCCTGATGAGCGCTCAAATACACGTCACGATCAGTGTCGCGTTCGATCACTTCACGGTCACGCTTGGTGTGCTTGACCAAAATTTCGAGTAACCGATCTTTCAAGCGCATGATTTCGTTAGCAGCGATTACGATATCGCTCGCCTGTCCTTGCGCCCCACCAAGAGGCTGGTGCATATGGACGGTCGCGTTAGGTAGCGCATAACGCATCCCATCGGAACCCGCTGTCAGCAGTACCGTACCAAAGCTTGCTGTGATGCCAACCGCCGTCGTGCTGATGGGCGCGCTAATCTGCTGCATCGTGTCATAAATCGCCATACCTGCGTACACCACACCGCCGGGCGAATTGACGAACATCTGAATTTGACGCTCTTGATCTTCGCGCTGCAAGAACAAAAGCTGCGCCACGATCAAATTAGCGATCTGGTCATTGATCGGCGTGCCGAGCATGACAATGCGTTCTTTCAAAAGCAGTGAATAAATATCGTAGGCGCGTTCGCCGCGACTTCCCTGCTCGATGACCATTGGAATCATTGGGTGTTACTCTCCTTGACCTGGTGTGTTCGATGTTGTTGTTTCACTTGACGCGGTTACAGGCTCGACTATTTCTAGTGTCGGTTCGTTTTCGATCACTGCGACGGGCAGTGCAGGTAGTTCGGGTGCTTCTCCGCGCGCAATCGTTATCAGACGTTCCATGACTGCATCGGTCAGCAAGTCATCCACCACGCTTTCACGCATTTGCGGCGCTTCAAACAACGACCGGAAACTGTCGCGCTGGGCTTCGTCAAATGCCGCGACAATTACTTCGATAGCGGTGTTCATGCTTGCATCATCGACGCTGATTTGTTCCACCTTCAGCAGTTCGCGCATCACCAACGCCCGTTCAACTGTCCGCACGGCATGCACGCGAAACTGTTGATACAGTTGGTTGATGTCGATTTTGGCGATCTTCATATAATCTTGCAGTGTGACACGGTTTTGTTGGCGCAGTTGCTGGTCAAAACGCTGCATTGCGCGGTTGATCTCGTCTGCGACTACATCTTCGGGATACTTGATCGTCGCGCCCAACACGATTTGTTCCAAAACGTCCGCGCCGAATTCGGATTTGTAACGACTTTCAGTCGCCTCTTGCAAATCCTTGCGCGTTTCCATGCGCAGTTCGAGCAGCGTCAACGGTTTTTCTAGCTCGGCGGTCACACGCGCCGCGAAATCATCGTTCAGCACGGGTGCCGTGAAGTTTTCGATCTTCTTGACCGTTACTTCAAACTTGACCGTGCGCCCCTTTAATTCAGCATCTTCTTCGTCATCAGGGAACGACAACTCGAAGGTCTTTGCGTCGCCGATGTTCATGTTGACAATCGTCGCATTGAAGCCCACGATCGGTTCATAGTCGTTGTTCAACAGCGTGGCGAAATCGTGTTGATGAATGAAGTGTTCGCCATGCGTCGGGTCAATATAATCATACATGTCGCTCTCATCATAGTCGTGTTCATATTCAAAAGCTTCATCGCCGTCTTCGTGTTCGTCATCGTCCTCGACTCCAGCGTCATCCATTAATTTCTCGGTATCTGGAATGACAAAAAAGCTGTGTATGTCGAGCGTCACGCGGTTGCCAAGTTCGGCAGGGCGTGTGCTATCTTCGACGACGGCGTTTTGCTCCAACTGCATCCGCAGCGACCGATCCACCAGTGCATCATCGACATCCGGAACGGTGTATTCGGCGCGTGTTCCGCGATAGGCGCCCAAATCAACTTCGGGCTGCATCGGTACAGAATAAATGAACGTTGGGGTCGCACTGTCAGTTTCGACATCTTCCAATGCGCCCGCACCATACGGGTCGATTCCGGTTTGGGGCAGCATTTCTATATACAGTTGTTCGCCGATCAATCCGACGGCTTCTTCTACAATCGCATCTTCGCCAACAAAGTTGACGACAATGCGATAGGGTGCTTTACCCTTGCGAAAACCGGGCAAATTCAGCCGATTCGACAGCTGACGCGCTGCCTGTTCTTTGGCTGATTGGAAACGAGTCGCATCGATTTCGACGCTGACGCGGGCGGTATGATTTTCTTGACGTTCTACTTGAATATTCACGGATTACCCTACTCTATGACAAGATCGAAAACACACTCTCCGGTTGATCAGACACTGGAAAGCGCTTTTATGCACACAAACCTACGTGGAGGGCGATGAGGCAGAGACGCCTCGTAGAAAGTGGGGAAAGAGAGACTCGAACTCTCACCTCGTAAGAGACATGATCCTAAGTCATGCGCGTCTGCCAATTCCGCCATTTCCCCAACAGCGCTAATCAAGTGCATTATAGGGCGCTAAAACAATCAGAACAAGGGCAAAAGCGTGCACCATACCCTGTCTATTTTACCAGGTCGATCTGACTGATTTGTTCAGCATCACTGTCCCCGTTGCCGATGCGCGTCAGTATGGTCGTCATCATGATTTGCACGAACTGGAACAACCCTTGCAACTGCGAAATTCGATCGATGTAATGCGCCGCCACCCGTTGATCGTCCTGATCCATCGCAGAAAGACGTTCGTTGAGCAAGTTCACGTTGTCATTCATCACCATAAGCGCGCGCCCAACATCGCGCATTTCGCGCCCTTTCAGAATATTGGTGATGATCTGCCAGAAATCGGTCTCAGCTTCATAGAATTTACGACGCCCGCTCGATCCTTTGACCCACACCTGGCGTACCATGCCCAAATTTTCAATCGAGCGCAGGTTCATGCTCACGCTTGCTTTTGAAATATCCAGCCGTTCGACCAGATCATCCAAGCACAACGGTTTATCGCTCAAAAGCAGCGCGCCATAAAGCTGCCCCATCACTTTACTAAACCCAAAATAATAGAGCAGTTGCCCCAGTCCATCCAGCATACTATCGTGAACAACACCGAGCGGATCGACCTCATATTTACCGTTACGGTTCGGCAGCATGACCTCACGCCTTCACATACTCAAAGAGCGGCTATTCCAGCCTTTTGTCATTCTATCATTCATAGCGAAGCGCTTCAATTGGATTTAGCGCCGCCGCGCGATTTGCGGGATACACACCGAAGATCAAACCGATAGCGACCGAAATTCCGGTTGCAAACAGGATACTCGAAAGCTGGGGTAACACCGAAAGCTGGGGCAGCGCCAATGTTACCGCCACCGACCCCGTAACCGATAAAAGTATGCCGATCAGCCCGCCCACCAACGACAACACTGTAGCCTCGGTCAAGAATTGCAGTACGATGTCGCGCCGCTGTGCGCCGCACGCCTTGCGTAACCCGATCTCACGCGTGCGTTCCGTCACCGTTACCAACATGATATTCATGATGCCGATTCCGCCTACCATCAACGAAATACCCGCGATCACACCAAGAAATACCGTCAGCAACCCGGTGATCTGACCGAGCGATGACAACAAATCGGTCTGCGTGAAAATCTCAAACGTGTCCTCGTCACGAAAACTTATCCGCCGCACATCGCGCAGCGTTTCGCGCACCTGTCGCGCTGCCGAATCGACACTGTTACCGTCGCGCGCCTGCACCAGAATATTCGTCACTGGGCGGTCGCCTGTTAGTACGCGCTCGCCTACGAGTCGCGTTTGCGCCGTCGTAATCGGGACAAAAATCAGGTCATTTTCGTCACCGCCAAAACCTGTACTGCTGGCTTCAGCCATCACGCCAATCACACGAAAGGTGACGTTGCCAATGCGTATATTTTGCCCGACCGGGTAGGTATTCGGAAAAATACGCTCGACGACTGTCAGCCCGACGACAGCGACGCGTGTTAGTCCGTCGAGATCATCCTGATCCAGAAAGCGCCCTTCGACAACTGACCGAGTCCGCATTTCCAAAAATGCTGGCGTCACCCCGCGAATCCGCCCGAATGCTTCACGCCCGCCCGAACTGATCGGCAGTGTGGTGTTTAATTGCGGCATCACATTGAGCGCATCCGGCACGCGCGATGGGTCTTGCAGCGCGCGTGCTTCATCCAGCGTCAGGCGTATAGTTTCGCCGCGTGCATCCTCTGCCGGAAACACGAGCATTAAATTGGTGCCCAAGCCCAGAAATTGCGCGCGCACAAACGTATCGACCGCTTGCCCAATCGAGACCAGCACGATCACGGCGGAAACACCAATCGTGATCCCCAACATCGTCAGTGCCGACCGCAGTTTATTCGAACGCAAGCCGATCAGCGCGACACGGGTGTTCTCAAGAAAAATGGTCAGCATTATTCAAATCTCAAAGCGTCTATAGGACGCATTCGTGCGGCACGACTGGCGGGGTACAACCCGAAAAAGATACCGATAAACGTACTGACCGCCGTCGCCAAAATCATCGAGTCCACCGTTACCGAAAGTTGGATATCTGACCCCAACTGGCGAATAATAAACGCGCCCAGATACGTCAAGAATGCCCCGAACGCAATGCCTAATGCGCCGCCGAATACCGACAACAGCAGACTTTCGATCAAAAACTGTGACAAAATATCGCTTCCGCGCGCGCCAACAGCTTTCCGTAAGCCAATTTCGCGCGTGCGTTCGGTCACCGAGACCAGCATGATATTCATGATGCCAATACCACCCACCAACAACGAAATTCCGGCGATCAAGCCGAGAAATGCAGTCAGAATGCCCGTTACTTGCCCTAACGAGTTGATTAAGTCGCCCTGATTGATGATCGTGAAGTCTTGTTCACCGACGAACATGACATCATGTGCGTCACTTAAATAGGATTCGATCTCCAGGGTGGCGCTCGTCATTGCTTCTTCACTGCGCGCCTGAACATGCAGCAGACTGACCTGATAACCACCGTCGCGCGTCCGTACCCGATCCAGTCGTGTTTGGGCGGTGCTGATCGGAACAAAGACGACTTCGTTTTCATCGCCAAAAAACCCGGCGGCTTTTTCTTCCATGACGCCCACGATTGTGAACACGCGGTCGTTGATACGAACCGGCTGCCCCAATGGATCAATCGCTTTATCACCGAACAACCGCTCGACCACGGTTGTCCCCAACACGGCGACGCGCGCCGCATTATCCACATCCGTTTGACTAATGAACGTTCCCTCGCCGCGCACATTCCAGGTGCGCACTTCGGGATAATTCGGCGTCACCCCACTCACAGGGATTTGTACCGCCCGTCCGCCGGTCGTCACCTCACCGAACACATCCCATTGCATAGCGACTTGCAGAATACTCGGCGCGATGATCGGATTTGCCAGCGCTTCGCCTTCCTGCGTGGTCAACGGCTGGATCGTCGTGCGCGTTCCGCCTGTTGGCGGCGACGCGAATACAAAAAGCACGTTCGAACCGAGCGACTGAAATTCGCCTTCGACGAAGTCTTCCACGCCGCGCCCTAAACTGACCAACCCGATCACCGCACCCACACCGATGATGATCCCCAACGCCGTCAGCATCGCTCGCAGGCGATTGGTTAACAACCCATTCAACGCGATACGTAAATTTTCAACGAAGTTCATGCACGTTTTTCTTCGCGCCCAAGCGCCTTTGCGTCATGTGTTGGTTGTACTTGAATCAGACCGAGTTTCGCTGTCTTTACGTGAATTCTTCTTGCTTGCCCGTCGTATACACTTCTTTCAGCATTTCTTCCATCTCGTCTTCAGCAGACGGACGTTCACTTTGCCCCGCGATTAACGGGTTTTGTACTTCGCGGTCGGTGATCACCTTGCCATCGCGCAAGATCACAACGCGATTTGTGTGCCGTGCGATCCACGAGTCGTGGGTGACAAATACAACCGTGATGCCTTCATCGCGGTTCAAACGCTGAAAAATCTGCATGACTTCCGTGCCGCTGCGCGAGTCAAGATTACCGGTCGGCTCGTCGGCAAGGATCATCGCGGGTTCGTTGACAAGCGCACGTGCGATCGCGACGCGCTGCTGCTGACCACCCGAAAGTTCGCTCGGCAAGTGATCCAAACGCTGACCTAAACCGACCGATTCCAGCGCCATTTTCGCGCGCTTCGTCCGGTTGCCCGCCGCGCCGTAAATCAACGGCAGTTCGACCTGGCGCAGCGCAGTCGTGCGTTTCAGCAGATTGAAACTTTGAAAGACGAAGCCAATTTTTTTGTTGCGAACGCGCGCGAGTTCGGCTTCACTCAATCTGCTCACGTTGACGCCATCGAGCAAGTACTCACCTTCCGACGGTTGATCGAGCGCGCCCAAAATATTCATCAGTGTCGATTTACCCGACCCTGATGGGCCCATAATCGAGACGAACTCACCCTCGTTAATCGTCAAATCGACGCCGCGCAGCGCGTGGACTTCAATATCACCCATCTTGTACATCTTCGTCACGCCACGCACTTCAATCACAGGTTTTGGCGCGATAGGTGCAGCCTCATGGGACTGCACCCCATTTTTGCTCTTTTTGAAGAATGCGACCATGCGTGTTTTCCTCTAGTTCGGCGGTCCGCCGAATACATCGAACTGCGCGCGTGGCAGCAGCACCAACACATCACCCAGCGCTACCCCGCTTACGATTTGGCTTTCGGTTTCATTGCGTAAACCGAGTTCAATTTCGACTTCTTCATAAACGCCCAGTTCGCGCTCAATGGTGACATACGCCTGACCTGAATTGCGGTCGATGCGAATAAACCGATTTGGCGCGATGAGCGCATTTTCCAATTCATCAACGATAATCGTCGCCGTCGCACTCATGCCAATACGGATCATCTCGTCGGTTTCGTCCAGTGTCACGCGAACAGGAAAGGTCACCAACTGCCCGATCACGGTCGGCGTCACCGCGACGCGCGTCACTATCCCCGTTATCGCTGCGTCACGCAGTGCATCGAAGCGAAATTCGACCTGTTGACCAACTTCGACATCCACAATATCAGTCTCGTCGATGGCAAGATCGACATAATACCTACTGTCATCGACCAGCAAAACGGCAGGCTGCTGCGACGAGGGTAGTTCACCAACTGTCAGCGCGCTTTGTACAATCACCCCATCGAAGGGCGCGGTCAATACACCACGATTGACGACGTTTTCAGCTTGTTCGACTGCCAGCGTCGCCTGTTGAATCCCAATCTGCACAATTTCCAGCGTAATATCATCTGCGCCGTCGATCAATTGATCGAGCGCCGCTTGCGCCGCGACTATTCCCGCTTGTGCCGCCGCAATTCCGGCAATGTCACCGGGACGGCTATCCGCCGCCGCCGCGTTCGCATCGGCGATTTGTACACCGTATTCGGCTTGCGTCAATCCAGCATCGAAATCGCTCGCTGATGTTGTGAACGGACTTGTCGGAAATAATCCCGCCAACGCCGCATTCGCTTGATCGATTACATCTTGCGGCACATCGATGTCGTCGGGAATCAACGCGCCCACATCGACTGCTAAACCTGTCGATGCGCCCGCACTCAAGTCGCGCTGCAACTGCGCCTGCCATAACAAATTACGCGATAATTCGGCTTGCAGTTGCGCAAGTTCAGCTTGTGTTTCAGCGTTGGTCGAATACGCGGCGTTAGCGGCGGCTTGGGCACTGGTTAACGCTGCCTCTGCCACTGCAATATCGACATCGCGCGGCACGCTTGTCAGCGCGTCAAGCGCGATTCGTTGTAAATTCAGCGCGGCGCGTGATTGTTCCAATGCTTCATCGACCTGGGTTGTATCGAGTCGCGCGATCACGTCGCCCGCCGCGACACGGTCGCCTTCACGCGCCATTACCTCGGTAACGGTGGCGGTAAGCTCGAAAAACAGCGGCACTTGCCGCGCTGGCGTTACCCCGCCTGTTCCGCTGATCGACACTGTCAAGTCGCCTTCGGTGACAACGGTATCATCGATCACCTGCGTTTCACGATCAGGCACCGCCTGACTATTCCGCCCCAAAAATAACAGCGCTATCCCACCGACAATCAACGCCATCACCAACAGCGTGGTAAATGCTCGTACCAAACGTCTCAACATCGTTTTAACCTCACCCGCCACCCAAACTAATCGCGTCGCCCGCTAGATCGACCGCAACGATATCGCCTTCGCGTATTCCAGCAATGACTTCGCTTACATCCGCGCCTTGCAGACCGAGCGCAATCTCGATTTCTTCCAATTCGTCACCACGCAGCACATTGACATAGGCGCGGTCAGCCTGACGATCTAACCGGATGTACAAATTCGGCACGACAATCACATCGCGACGGTCTTCGATGACGACTGCTGCCTCCGCTGTCATCCCCACGCGCACACGCGGATCATTTATGTTTACAAGCCGCACATTCACGTCATAACTCACAACAGCGCCATCGGCAGTGCTGATCAACGCAATCTGCTCCAGCGTTGACTCGTATTCGGTCTCTGGAATAGCGTCGAGACGCACGCGCGCAGGCAATCCTTCTTCAATCAGTTCGACATCAATCTCGTCTACCTGCACTGTCAGGCGTAACGGGTCGATATCGGTGATTTGCATCGCGGGCAAGCCTGGCGCGACGATTCCGCCAACCTCGATATTAATCGCGGAGATCAACCCGTCGAACGGTGCCGTCAATTGTGTCCGGCTCAGCCCGGCTTCCGCTTGTGCCACGCTCAATTCCGCTTGCGCGATTATGGCATCCACGCGGTCAATTTCCGCCTGGGTTGCACCTGCCAACAACCGTTCGAGTTCACGTTCGGCTTGCAATACGCGAGCATATGCCGAGCCAGTTTGCCCACTGCTGCTGGTTCGTAAACTTCCCAACTGCAATCGCGCGCGTTCGGCGTTAAAGCTCGCTTCACCGCTTTGTGCGTCGAGCAGCGCATAGGCTTCTGGTGATTGCCCGCCAGAGGCGGTAGCGCGTGCCTGTATGGCGTCCTCGACCGCGACCAGAGCCGCTTCATACGCCAATTCTGCCGCCCGAATATCTTCCGGCGTGACCGCGCTTTGTATCGCGTACACGGCAGCTTCGGCAGCATCAATGTTTGCCTGGGCAATATCGATTTGTCCCTGCGTTGGACCTTGCATCAGTTGATCACGTTGCAAAAGTGCCAGATCAAGGGCCAATTGTGCCTGTTCGACAGCGGCTTGCTGCGTATCGCTGTTTACCAGCGCCAGCACATCACCGATCATCACGTAATCACCCACTTGAAAGTACACATCAGTCACCCGCCCGACTGCTGCGAAGCTGATATTCGCTGTTTGATCGGCTTGAATTGTCCCCAGTGCCGTGACTGTCACTTCGACATCGCCACGCGCCACAACAGTGGTTTGCAGTTCACGATTTGTTTGTGACTGCGCCTCACGGTTTGCACGGACGTTGAACGCGACAATCGGCGCTGACGCCATTAATACAAACAGAATTATGATTGACCGCCGTACCAACATAGAAGTCCCTCATGAACATCATCATCAATAGCTATGTTACACGCGCTTTGTCACGTATACGCTTATAGCGTGTTAAATGTTTTATCGATGCTTCTTAAAGCAAACCTAGCGTGTCTCGCGTGTTGATGGTAAGATACGTGTGTTATCTTTCACAATCAACGGATTATTAACGCTTGCCTGCTGAAGGGTTTTCGCGCCTATGGCGTCCAATGATATTCCAGACATTGTGATCAGCCGCCTCCCGGTCTACTTGCGCGCATTGGAAAGATTAGCGCAAGAAGATCATGAGGTGACTTCATCGCACGAACTCGGCAAGCGTTTAGGGATTAGTTCGGCACAAATCCGTAAAGATTTGTCGCATTTTGGTGGGTTCGGCAAACAAGGCACGGGGTACAAAATCGCCTATTTGCGCGAACAGTTGCGCCAGGTGTTGAAGGTCGAACGCGAATGGCAGGTCGCACTGATAGGCGCGGGCGATCTCGGCAGCGCTGTCGCCCGCTATCGCGGCTTTGCCGAACGCGGTTTTCACATCACGCATGTTTTCGATAGTTCTACCGAAAAAATCGGGCGCTCGCTCGGCACATATCGAATTCAACCCATTGATCAGGCACCGCGCATTCTTGTAGAAGAAGAAATTCGCATCGCCATGATTGCCGTTCCTGCCGAATACGCGCAGGGCGTCGCGGAAATGCTGATCGCGGCGGGCGTACGGGCAATTCTGAATTATGCGCCTATCAATCTGAACGTTCCGCCAGAAGTCCACGTCCAGTATATTGACCCCGTGCTGCATTTGCAGCGTATGACTTACTACTTGACCTAAAGTATCAAAAAACATTGGAGGGCAATTCATTTAGTCGCCTTCCAATGCCAATTTGCGTCCTATACCGCAGCCATCTGTCGCAACATCGCCGGGTCGTTAAGCGCGCGCCCCGCCCCGACAGCCACCGCGATCAGCGCATTATCCGCCCGATACACAGGCACGCCAGTTTCGCGCGTCAAATATTGATCCAAGCCACGCAGCAGTGCACCACCACCTGTCAGTACAATTCCACGATCGATAATATCCGATGATAATTCGGGCGGCGTCCCCGCGAGCACGCGCCGCACGACATCCGATATTTCTTTCAAAGTTTCCTGAATTGCTTCAACAACCTCGCTGGTGGTGATTTGTATAGTGCGCGGAAGTCCACTGACATTATCCCGCCCTTGAACTTCCATACTTGTTTCTTCAATGCCGATCACCGCCGCACCGACCTGAATTTTGACCGACTCCGCCGTTGGCTGACCAATGGTCAGGTTGTATTTACGCCGCACATAGGCTGCGATCGCATCATCCAGACGTAACCCACCGATTCGACCACTTTCGGCGCGCACTATATTGTTCATGGTCAGCACTGCGGCTTCGGTAATGCCACCGCCAATATTGACCACCATATCCCCTGCTGGCGTGCCAACGGGCAGCCCTGCCCCAATCGCCGCCGCCAGTGGCTCCCAGATTAAGTAGGCGCGCCGCGCACCCGCGCTCAATGCGGCTTCCAGCACCGCACGCTTTTCCACGCCGGTCACACCATATGGCACAGACATCATGACTTCCGGCTTAAAAAAGCGCATCCGCCCGCCAACTTTGCTAAAGAAATGACGCAGCATGACTTCGGTCACTTCGTAATCTGCGATTACCCCATTTTGAAGCGGACGTACGATCTGAATATTCTCATCATCGACTTTACCGAGCATTTCGCGCGCGGGCTGACCGATTTCGACGACGCGTTCATCTTCGACGGTCAGCGCCACCAACGACGGCTCGCGCAGCACGATCTGTTCATTTTCGTAGATCAGGCAGTTGATGGTGCCTAAATCGACGCCCAATCGCTTTTGGAATAATGCCATGTGTTTACTCTGCGTGGAAATTGTGTGAGGTTTAAGTGACGCAAATTATATCATACCCGGTGGCGAAACGACGGAGGGGGTACACACTTGTGCACCCCCTCCGAAAATCATTCGATTTCAAAACGCGTGGTTTACTCGTCGTCTTGTTCGCGTTGTTCCAGAATACGCAGCATCGTGCTGCCACGCGCTTGAATTTTACGCGACACGCGCAGTGCCAGTTCAGCCCGGCGGAGTGATAGGGTCGCTTCGCGATTGAGCTCTGTGGGAACCCCATCACGCATCATGCCCGTCGCGCGGGTGCGCGCCGCTTCGACGGCTTCCACATCGATGTCATATGACGATCCGGCTAAGTCTGCCAGCACAATGACTTTATCCGGGCGCACATCGACAACCCCGCCATAAATGATAAAGCGTTCTTCGGCGCGTCCTTTACGCACGATCAATTCCCCAAATCCCAGCGTAGTCAGCACAGGTGCGTGACGCGGCAGCACGCCCATTTCGCCTTCTGCCGCCGGAATGATGACCATATCGGCTTCGGGTTCGGAAAACACCACTTTTTCTTGCGTGACGATCTCTACAGCAATTGGCATGATCGGTCGCCTACTCTTCTTTTTGGGCTTCTTCGTAACGTTGCAATACGTCTTCGATGGGACCAGACATGTAGAACAACTGCTCCGGAATTTGATCGACAGCGCCATCCAAAATCATGCGGAAACCACGAATAGTATCCTTGATCTTGACATAGCGTCCGTCGCGCCCCGTAAACTGTTGCGCCACGAACATCGGCTGACTCAGGAACTGTTCGATCTTACGCGCACGCGACACCAGTAGTTTGTCGTCGTCGCTCAATTCATCAATGCCCAGAATGGCGATGATATCCTGCAAATCTTTGTAGCGCTGTAACACCTGTTGTACTTCGCGCGCAGTGCTGTAATGTTCTTCGCCAACGATGAGTGGGTCCAGAATTTTACTCGTGCTCGAAAGCGGATCGACCGCTGGGAAAATTGCGCGTGCGGCAATCGAGCGTTCCAGCGCAATGGTTCCGTCAAGGTGCGTAAACACCGCGACCGGAGCCGGGTCGCTGTAGTCGTCGGCAGGCACATAGACCGCTTGCATCGACGTGATCGAGCCTGTACTGGTGGAGGTAATGCGTTCTTGCAGTTGACCCATTTCGTCTGCCAGCGTCGGTTGATACCCTACTGCCGATGGCATACGACCGAGCAGCGCCGATACTTCTGCGCCTGCCAGCGAATAACGGAAAATGTTGTCGATGAAAAGCAGCACATCGCGTCCCTCATCGCGGAAGAATTCCGCCATCGCCAAACCGCTCAGCGCGACGCGCAAACGCACGCCCGGCGGCTCATTCATCTGACCGAACACCATCGCCAGTTTATCCAGCACACCCGCTTCATCCATTTCGTGATAAAGCGCCGTGCCTTCGCGTGTACGTTCACCTACGCCTGCAAAAACCGACAATCCGTTATGTTGCGTGGCAATCGAGTTGATCAATTCCTGAATGGTCACGGTCTTGCCGACACCCGCACCGCCGAAAATACCTGTCTTGCCACCCTTAGTCATCGGCGCGATCAGGTCGATAACCTTCATGCCCGTTTCGAATACTTCGATATGCGTGGTTTGTTCTTCAAAATCTGGCGCACTCGCGTGGATCGGACGGCGTGGCGAATCCGCTGGCACTTCTTCGCCCAGGTCAATCGGGCGACCCAACACATTGAATACACGACCCAACGACGCCTGACCGACTGGAACACGAATTGGAGAACCCGTTGCAAACGCTGGTACCCCACGACGCAGCCCGTCGGTGGTATCCATAGCGACCGTGCGGACGCTCGAATGACCCAATTGAAGCTGGACTTCCAAAATCAGGTCGTCTTGACCCTCACCACGCGGCACACGAATAGCGTCGAATAATTCGGGCAGCGAATTGCTATCTGCAAATTCAACGTCTACCACAGCGCCGAGTACTTGTGACACTCGCCCTTGCGTTTCAGCCATGCGATTTTTTCTCCCTCAGTTTTGAATCGCTCGTAGGAGCGGGTCGAGACCCGCCCGTATATGAATAGTGGTCTATCGTCCGCTCGTCAACTGGATTTGGTATGCCTGTAAACCATCCCAATCACCGCTTGCCGCAAATGCTGCCTGTTGCGCCCATGTTGGTAAGCTGGGCGAAAAATTCATGCCCGCACGCTGGATCGCGGCGCGCAGTTCATCCTCAGTCGCGTCCGACAGTTTCGCAAACGTATCAACGCCCGACGCCATCAATGCTGCCGACATCTTCTTGCCAATACCTTCAATTTTAGTCAGATCGTCCACCGCTTGAGTAACAGCAACTGCTTCGGTCGCAGCCGCGCTTTGCGCCTTGGCTTGAAAAGCACTCATGGTTGGTTTTGGCGGTGCGCTGATGGCATATGCAAATGTGGAAGCTTCATCCACCGCTGTCGGGCGATTTGTTTGCAGAATTTGTTCCGCCATATTATCGAGCGTCGCTTGCAGTGCTTGCGCGCCGCCTACGATATCGAGAATTTCGTTGGTGATACCTGCTTGACGTGCTTTGTTATAAACCAGCGTCAAATCTTCGATAAGCGCCCCGCCGTTTTCAGTGGCATTACGCATCGCGACCATACGCGCCGCATGTTCGCTTGCCTGACTTTCGAGTACTGCCTGATACAACTGAAGGACAGTAAAGCGCGGCACGATTTCATCCAGGATCGCAGATGCGTTTGGCTCGTACTCGTAATCACGCGCCCCATTACTAATCTGCGGGGCGCCTTTGATGAATTCCGCCGCGACCTGATCTTCTGTTTCGTAAGGGGTCAGCGGCAGCAAGCGTGTGACGACTGGGCGCTGGGTGAGCATATTGATGAAGTCGGTATAAGCGACAAAAACCTCGTCGACTTCACCCGACAGAAATTGATCGATTGTTTCGCGTGCGATCGGCGAAATGCTTCCAACCGTCGTTTCGTTGGGGAGATCACTAAAATCTGCGACCACATTTTGCCCGGCACGGATGAGCGAATCGCGCCCTTTTTTGCCGATAGCGATCCACTCAACTGGCTTACCCAGTCGCTGCGCGAAGCGGCGCGCGGCGCGAATAATGTTCGCGTTGAACGCCCCTGCCAAACCGCGATCCGACGTGATAAGCAGAATCTTGACCTTCTTGATTTCTTCACGCGGCGTGAGCAGCGGATGTGCTGCCTCGCCCGACCCACCCGCATTTTGCACGTTGAGTAGAATTTCCCACGCTCTTTCAGAGAAAGCACGGCTTGCAAGCACACGTGCCTGCGACTTTCGCACTCTGGAAGCGGACGACGCTTCCAGCGCGCGCGTGATTTGCGCAATATTCTTGACGCTGCGGATACGTTTACGTATCTCTCGTGTCGATGCCATTACGGGTGTCCCTTTCGTTAATTGGACTTAGCCCAGAAAACTCGCCGTGAAATCGACAATCGCCTGACGCAATTGCGGCTCCACCGTATCTTTGTTGATATCAAGATCCGCAGCGATACGATCTGCAACCGAGGCATATTCGCTGTGATACGCGCGCAAGAAAGCGACGCGCCATTCGTTGACACGTTCAACCGGAACCGCGTCGAGCAACCCGCGTGTCCCCGCGTACAAAAGCGCCGTCTGGTCGCTGAGCGCAAGTGGCTGGTATTGCGGTTGTTTCAGCAGTTCGGTCAAGCGCAAACCACGATCCAGTTGACGCTGGGTCGTTTTATCCAAGCCGCCCGAACCAAACTGCGCGAATGCAGCCAGCGAACGGAATTGTGCTAAGTCCAGGCGCAAACCGCTAGCGACCTTCTTCATCGCTTTGGTTTGGGCATCGCCGCCGACGCGGCTGACGCTGATACCGACGTTCATGGCTGGGCGTTGTCCAGCGTTGAACAATTCATTTTCGAGGAAGATTTGTCCGTCGGTAATCGAAATGACATTTGTCGGAATATAAGCCGATACGTCACCGAGCAGGGTTTCGATGATTGGCAATGCAGTCAAACTACCACCGCCGCGCGCATCACTCAACTGCGCCGCGCGTTCGAGCAAACGGCTGTGCAGATAGAAAACGTCACCAGGATACGCTTCACGTCCCGGCGGGCGGCGCAGCAGCAGCGACACCTGGCGATATGCCCACGCGTGCTTGCTCAAGTCGTCATAGACGATCAGCGAGTCTTTGCCGTTTTCCATGAACCATTCACCAATGGCACAAGCCGAGTACGGCGAAATATATTGCATTGCCGCCGATTCTGACGCACTGGCAACGACGACCGTCGTATATTCCATGCCGCCCTGTTCTTGTAACAGCGCGACCAAACGAGCGACTTCGCCGCGACGCTTGCCGATGGCAACATAAATGCAGTACAGCCCTTTGCCTTTTTGGTTCAAAATCGTGTCGATTGCCAACGCTGTCTTGCCCGTTTGACGGTCGCCAATAATCAACTCACGCTGACCACGACCGATTGGCGTGTTCGCGTCCACCGTCAAAACACCTGTCTGTACCGGACGACTGACGTTCTTACGCTGCATAACGCCCGGCGCAATGCGTTCGATTTGATAGAATTCGGTGCTGGCGATGGGTCCCTTGCCGTCGATAGGTTCACCCAGCGCGTTGACTACGCGCCCGACCATGCCCATACCGACTGGAACCGACGCGATACGACCAAGTGGGCGCACTTCGTCATCTTCGTTGATTGAATTGGAGTCGCCCAGAATAATGACGCCAACATTGTCAACTTCCAGGTTGAACGCTAAACCGAGCGCGCCGTTCGGGAACTTGACCAAGTCGCTGTACCCGATGTTGTTCAGACCGCGCACGCGCGCGATACCGTCACCGACTTCATCGACATACCCCACTTCAACCGCTTCAACGGTCGGGGCGTAGTCCTTGACCTGCTGTAAGAGCGAATCAAACATTCCGTTAGTAAGTTCCGCCATTTGGGGACTCCTGCTGTTTTTGAGCTAAAAGTGACTATGCTTAATATTCTAATTGTACCGGATGCACGATTATCTGTCCACTTTTTCACAATCAACACTCGTCAAATTGTGACAACTTGCACAAACACTTCTGTCAACGGTCGGCGTCGTCGCGTTTTTCATGACCTTTCTCCTGTGCGTCGCCCAGCGAGACCGATTTCTGATAAGCTGCCCAGATCGAGCGCGATATTACCGTGCGCAGATTACCTTTTTCCAACTGATAAATCGCCTCTGCCGATGTGCCACCCGGACTTGTCACCTGATTACGAAGCTGTGCCGGATGCATCGACGACGACATCGCGTAATCGACCGATCCGCGCATCGTATGCAGCACGAGTTTTTCAGCATCCTTGCGCGAAAATCCCATATGGACGCCCGCATCGATCATCGCTTCCATGAACAAAAACACGTAAGCAGGACCCGTGCCGCTTAGTGCCGTCGCCATATCGAGATATTTCTCATCATCCATATAGATTTCTTCACCCAACGCGCCAAGCAGGGCTTTCGCGCCCGCGCGTTGTTCTTCGGGGACTTCCGGCGTTGCTGTCCACACGGTGATTCCTTGCCCAATTTGCGCGGGCGTATTCGGCATCGCGCGGACGATGCTGGGGTTTGCTAGTCCCTCCGCCAGCGTGCGGATGCGAACCCCCGCCAAAATACTCAGGATCATAGCGGCATTCTGCGCTTTGCGTCGCAGCGCTGGGACGACATGCCCCAACATTTGCGGTTTGATCGACAATATCAAGATGTCTGCCTGCTCCACTGCTGCACCATTGTCGGCAGTGTATGTCAGTCCATAACGTTCGACGAGTTCCGCGCCGCGATCCTGATTGGGGTCAGCGGCGATGATTTGTGACGCGCTCAACAAGTGCTGGTTGAGCAGCCCTTTGATCATCGCCTCCGCCATCACCCCACTCCCGATGAAGGCAACGGTTTGCGTATTTAAGGTCATCGCTTACGCTTTCTACGATGCAGGTGTATCAGAATACGGATATTGCGCGCGCCATGCTGCTTCTGCTTCTTGGATGCGATCCAGTTTCACATCGACGCCAATCCCTAGACCGCTTGGCACAGCAATTCGGCTGTGCGCTGCCAGTTCAAACGGTGGTTCGCTGATGTCTTGCGCGAAATATCGACTGGTCGCGGAAATATCACATGGCAGTGTCACCCCCGGCAGCGAAGCGAACGCGATATTCGCCGCGCGTCCGATGCCTGTTTCCAACATGCCGCCAATCCATAATGGCGTATTATGCTCGAAACACACTTTATAAATTTCAAAGCTTTCGGTATAGCCGCCAACACGCGATGGCTTGAGGTTGATGATTTTGCACGCGCCAATTTCAAGCGCTAAGCGCACATCGTCCGCCGATTTGATGCTCTCATCCAGACAAATCGGGCTGTTGATCTGCGGCTGCAATTTGCTATGCTGAAAAATATCGTCATGACCAAGCGGCTGTTCAAGCATGAGCAGATTGAATTCATCTAACTGCTTGAGGTGTTCGGCGTCCGCAAGGGTATAGGCGCTATTCGCGTCGAGCATCAGCAGCACATCGGGGTATGCCGCGCGCACCGCTCGCGCAGGCTGCACATCCCAACCCGGCTGAATCTTCAACTTGATACGACCGTAGCCCTCATCGACGCGCTTCTTGACGATCTCGACAGTTGCCGTTTCGGTCGGCTTGATACCAATACTGACGCCAACGGTCGCATATCCCTTCGACGCATGACCTTCCGGCAAATGCGCCGCGAACGATTCCGCCAGCGACATTCCGTTGACTTTAGCCAGCGCGTCCCATACAGCAGCTTCGACGGCATACTTTGCCATTTTATGACCGCGTACCGACCGAATCAGATCGGGGACATCAGTCGCGTCGTGGATGGACTTCCCCAACAGTAACGGGATCAAGAATTCACGCAGGACATGCTGCGCTGTCCCCATCGTTTCGGAACTGTAGCCGGGATGAATTTCCGTCGTTGTTTCGCCCCAGCCTGTCACCCCTTGATCCGTCTGGAGTTCGATAATGATTGCTGTCTTGAACGGTTCTTCACCAAAGCTCGTCCGTAAGGGTTCGACAAACGGCATCGCCACAGAATGCAAATTTATTTGTTTTACAGTGATATGTGCCATGTGTTTTTTCCGTTTCTGGTTGTTAAGGGTCTACTCTAAACGACTCGAACTGCGGTCCGTTATAACTCAGCACATAAAAGGCGTGATGGTGACCATCATAATGTTCGCGCACAAAGTCGGTCACGATATAACCTTGTGAAATGATGCTTTGAAACGCTTCCCGAATATGTCGACGCCATGCCTTCGCCAGCGCCGCGTTGTTTTCCGCCATTATCGTGAAGTTCGTCGGGATTTCAATCAATGCCAGTGAACTTTTTGGCGGCAAAAAAGTCGGTGCCGGCGTAAAAACGCCATCATCGGTTAGGTTTGGCGGGTTCATGATGATCGTATCGGCTTCGCGGTACTTTGCGAATGTCAGCGGTGAACGTGAACCCGTCAGGCGTTCATCAACGCGGCGGTGCGTAATCCACCACTCCACCATCAACCGATCCGATGTTCCGTGCGAGACCAATCCGCCATCGGGATTAGTACCGTAATAGTCAATCACGTAACGAGGGCAAACCGCGCCCAGCTTACGGATGTTCAGGTGCGCGTTCGACGATAGTAACGGGTCGAATGTCCATACAACCAGGCGAATCCCGGCTTGAATCGCGAGCTCGCGCTGTGCCACTTTCAGCCGATAGCCAACACCATGACTACGATATTCTGGCAGCACCACCATGCGCTTGCTCACAACTTGTAAGTTTGCCATTGCGGGACGATCTTGATCGGTCGTGTTCGTACCCAAAAACCCGACCAGACAGCCAATCGGTTTATCACCGTCAAACGCTGTCAGCACATGACCGCCTGAATTAGCGATGCTGAACAACATGTGGGTGGGGATCACCGACTCCAGATCATGTCCCCAATACGTTTTTTGCAGTTCCACGACCGCGCGCAGTTCATCGAAGGCGCGGAGCGGGCGAATGATGATGCTGTTATTTTTATCCATGCTTATTTATGTCATATCACTCTAGGGCGACGGCGCAGCGCATATCGGACTAACGGCAGCGTATAACGGCGTCCACGCATATACGTGACCAGCGTGTCTTCCAATCGACGAGGACGCACGCCGAAGTATTGAAACAAATTGCCGATGCGCGCTGTACGAGTCGAGGCAAGTATATCCAACCACTGCGGTGTCATCATCACACGTGGCAGAAACTTCCCGGTTATGCTCGTGATCCAGCGCATCGCATACGGGGGTATCGGCAAAATCATACGCGGTGCGTTGCTGACGCGCATAACAGTGCGAATCAAGTCTTCAAGTGTAATGTATTCGGCACCGCCAATTTCGATGACTTCATCAACAACATCAATACGATCCAGACAAGCGACGAGTGCTGAGACCAGATCGTCAATATAAATCGGGTGCAGGCTGATTTCGCCCTGACCTGGCATCATATACACGAGTGGATTCATACGAAGCTGCATTGCAATCCGGTTGATGAAGGCGTCATCTTGCCCAAAGACCAGCCCAGAACGAAGTATCGTATACGCCAAGCCGCTCGCGCGGATCAAATCTTCAACTTGTCCTTTGATGCGCAGCAGCGGATACGCGCTCGATGGCGCGGCACCAAGGTGACTGAGCGTAATAATACGCCCGACACGTGCGGCGCGCGCAGCGGTAATCAAATGTCGCGCACCGCCGAGTTCAATCCGGTCGAGATCGCGCGCTTTGCCCCACCAGAAAGCATTTTCCAAATGGAAAATGACCTGGACGCCGGTTGCCGCCTTAAATAGCGCCTCGTCGTCTAAAATGCTGCCGACGACAATGTCGGGCGGGGTTGCCCACGGTAGTTTTCCTGTTTTGTGCGCCGGAATCAAACAGCGCACGGCGTGACCTTGTGCCATCAACCGAGTGACGAGATGACGACCGACAAATCCGCTTGATCCGGTAATGAGAATCATGGTATCCGTATCGTGACTTTCGAGGATATTTCATTATAACATAACTATGGCGAGCGACGCGTGTAACCTGAAAGCTGACAGAGTGTTGTATGATTTGTGTAAAATACGCGCGTTCGGCATCATCTAACCAGATCAGTCGAACCAATTGACTCGACTGCGAGGAGTTATCGTGGAAGGACGACAGAGAGTTGTTATTACTGGCATGGGCATTCTGTGTCCGACCGGTAACAACGTCGAAGAAGCATGGACGAACGCGAAAAACGGCGTGACGGGTATTCACGCGATTGAACGTTTCGATACTTCACATATTGAGATCCATTTTGGCGGCGAAGTCCGGAATTTTGATCCGGAAGCATTTTTAGGGCGACGAGAAGCGCGCCGTACCGACCGCGTCACGCAGATGGCATTGTTCGCAGCGAAGCAAGCGATCGAAGATTCCGGCTTGGTCGTCACCGAAGATAACCGCTACGAAATTGCGACTCTCGTCGGTTCGGGAATCGGCGGCATTGGATCACTGCTTGAAAGTATTCGGACATTTCTGGATCGCGGCGCACGCGCTGTCAGTCCGCTCATGATCCCAATGATGTTGCCCGATTCACCCTGTAGCAAAATATCGATGGTTTATGGTTTGCGCGGTCCTAACTTCGCCATTTCGACAGCGTGCGCGACGGGTAATAACAGCATCGGTGAAGCTGCCGAAATGATCCGGCGTGGGCAGATTGTCGCCGCGCTCGCAGGCAGCAGCGAAGCGGGCTTAGTCGATGTGGCAATGGCAGGCTTCAATAATATGACCGCGCTTTCTCAGCGCAATGATGCGCCCGAACGCGCATCACGTCCATTCGATGCTGACCGCGACGGATTTGTGTGCGCCGAAGGCTCTGCGATTCTCGTCATCGAAGCATTGGAACACGCGCAAGCGCGTGGCGCGCACATTTACGCCGAAATTCTTGGTTATGGGCACACATCGGATGCGTATCATGTGACCGCACCACTCGAAACAGGCGAAGGCGCGGCAAAAGCCATCGAATTCGCGTTGCGCGACGCGCGTATAACCGCCACTGATATTGATTACATCAACGCGCATGGCACGAGTACGCCGCTGAATGATCGCAGCGAAACCATGGCAATCAAGCGCGCCCTCGGCGAAATTGCCTATGAAATTCCGATCAGTTCGACAAAGGGTGTTACAGGTCACTTGATGGGTGCGGCGGGCGCGGTCGAAGCAGTATTCTGCGTGAAAGCGATGCAGGAAAATTTTGTGCCGCCAACCGTCAACCTTGATAATCCAGACCCGGATTGCGATCTCAACTACACCCCGAATATCGGCAAGTCTCATCCGATTAAGATTGCGATGAGCAATTCGTTTGGCTTTGGGGGTCACAACGCGGTTCTGATCTTTGGCAAGTACACTGAAAACTCCAATGGTCACCACTAATCGCAGCAAAATCACCGCGAACGGCAATGGGCGGCTGTATGCGCACATTGTAGGTTGGGGGAAAGCCTTGCCAGCAACCATCATGACGAATGCAGATCTCGCTGCGTTTGTCGAAACGACGGACGAATGGATTGTCGCACGTACAGGCATCCGCGAACGACGCATCGCCAGCGAAACCGAAACAACGGCTACGCTTGGCTTGGAAGCGGCGCGCCGCGCGCTCGAAATTGCCGACATCATGCCCGACGAGATCGAGATGGTGGTGGTTGCCACATCGACGCCCGATCATATTTTCCCAAGCACTGCCAGCCTGATACAGGCGGGATTAGGGGCGAACCGTGCGGGCGCGTTCGACTTGAGCGCCGCGTGTTCGGGTTTCGTGTATGCGGTTTCGATGGCAGCGCAAGCGATCCAGTCAGGCAGCATCAAGACCGCTGTCGTCATCGGTTCCGAAACGATGAGCCGTGTCATGGATTGGCAAGATCGCGGGACATGCATTTTATTCGGCGATGGAGCGGGTGCGGTTGTGCTACGTGCCAGCCACGATGAAGGCGGCGTATTGGCGTCAGTGCTGCGTTCTGATGGCACGGGTGGCGACTTACTCGGTATTCCGAGTGTTGGTACGCTCGATTATGTCGGTGACGACATCAGTTTGCCAGAAGCACACGGACACAAGCTGAACAAGATGCATATGAACGGCAGCGAAGTCTATAAGTTCGCAACTCGCGTCATCGCTGAAAGTGTATTGCAGGTATTGGAAAAAGCGGGGTTATCGCTGCGCGATGTCAAGCTGATTGTTCCACATCAAGCGAACCTACGTATTATCAATGCCGCCGCACGCGCGCTCAAAGTCGATGAAAGCCTGTTCATGTGCAATTTAGATCGGTATGGCAACACATCCGCCGCTTCAATTCCAATTGCGCTGGTCGAAGCCGTTGAACAAGGACTGATTCAACGCGGCGATCCGGTTGTTTTTGTCGGCTTCGGTGGCGGCTTGACATGGGCATCGATGGTCGTGCGTTGGGGTGCTCCGACGATTGATGGTCAGTTGCGTTTCAAACGTCAACGCCGCGCGCTTACATATGCGATGGCGCGTTTCCGTTCGCGTGTGACACGCATGAATCACCAAATGAACGATACGATCCGTCGCGCTCGTCCAGAACAAGGACGTGTCGATCGTTTGCGTGAACGTGTGAAAAAACTTCCCTAAATCCGCTATAATAGAGGGTATGCTCCCCTTAAATTGGAGATGAATATGCCCTTTTTGCGCGTTAAGCCGTTTATGTTCAGCGTTGTAATTGTTTTGTCGTTCAGTGTTTCATCGTTTGTATTTGCGCAAACACCCCCGCCCCCAGTTGAAACCCCCGAAGTGCGCTATCCCATCGACGCCGCGCCCACACTCGACATCTATGGCGTTGTCGAATTTATCAGCGCCGACACATTGCAACTCAATGGGCTGCTGCTCACGGTCGAAGCGAGCGTCAACGCCGCTTCTTTCTTCGCTGGTGATTGGGTGCGAGTCCGTGCGTCTGTACTTCCCAATGGGGTGATCAGCGTGGTCGCCATCGACCCTGTAGTAAGCCAAATGCTGCCGGGCATTATGATGCTGAGCGGTATCGTCACAGCGATCAACCCAAACGACTCATTGATGACCGTGAGCGGTATTCAGCTACGTTACGATAATGCAATTTTGAACAGCGACATCGAAGTACGTACGCCTGTGCGCGCATTCGTCATCATGACTTCACCAACGACTTGGAGTGCGCTGGCGATTTTGCGCGTCGATAATCCGTTCGATCTCGCCCAGCCTCTTGCACCATTAAGTACGCCAGAGATAACACCCAACACAGTGCAGCCACCCGTTTCAACACCCGAAGTCGGTCTTGATGACGACTCCGACGATGATAATCGCGGACGTGGACGTGGACGCGGACGCGGCGGTGACGACGACGATGACTAGATTGTCATAATAGTGCTGAATGCTTCATCAACAAAACGAGCATTCCCGTCGCGTTTTCTCGCGTCAGCGCAAGTTCGCCCATTGCCATGATAGTGTTCTATACCTAGTCAGCGCATCATTTGGTCAGCTTGCTGAGCAAAAACGCGTTCGTGTGAGCACGCAAACATATCACGGATAAAGTGCTCAAACGTGCTGATCGATTAAGACTGGGTTTCCATCGGGATCAACAATCACAAAGCTACTGGGTTCGCTTGTACTCTCGTCAGCCTCGGTTTCAAATTTTAGGTTCTGCGCTTTTAGCGCTCGTTGAAGTTCGCGCACATCGGTGAAAGAATCGAGTGTATTGGAGTCTTGATCCCATCTCGGATTGAAGGTCAACATATTCTTTTCGAACATCCCTTGAAATAACCCGACAACATGATCCCCGTTCTTCATAATGCGCCAGTTTTGTGCTGCATCGTCGCCAAAAATCGTAAATCCTAATTTTTCATAGAACGACTTGGATGCTGGTAAATCTTTGACATTCAAACTGATCGAAAATGCAACGAGTTTCATCGTCGTCTCCTGAGTTGTTCAAAAATACACGACCGCATTTCTCAACTCGAAAGATACCATGATTTGGCAGTGCTGAAACTTCGACAGAACTTTAAGGGAGTGGAAAATATCGTGGACATCTTTTGTAGGGACAAGGCACATGACACACGCCTTGTCCGAAAAACACCAGAATATTCACCACTCCCGGTTGATGAATCTGTGGGTCACTAAGCGATCTGCTTGTAACAATTTGAGATCAAGGTTAAAATTCAAAGAATTCTGAACGATGTGACATCGTTTAGCAGTTGGTGGTGTTGTCACACTTACATGGTTGTCGAATCGTCGCAATATCGCAACGAAGACGAGTGGGTTTGAAAGGGGAAGGTCGTGGCTGACCTATTTGACAAAGTAGCACAAGATACACGTGCTAAAGAAGCGATTGAAGCAGGAATTTATCCTTACTTTCGGGCGTTGAGCGATACCGAAGGTGCAGTCGCGCAATTTGAAGGTAAAGAAGTGGTGATGATCGGCTCCAATAATTATTTGGGGCTTACCACAGACCCGCGCGTACGTCAGGCTGCAATCGATGCGGTGCGACGCTATGGCACAAGCGTAACCGGATCGCGCTTCTTAAACGGTACTTTAGAACTTCATCTCGAATTGGATCGCCGTCTGGCGAAATTCGTAGGCAAAGAAGCAGCATTAGTGTTTTCAACGGGTTATCAAACCAACGTCGGTACGATCAGCGCGCTGGTTGGTAAAGGTGATTACGTCATTGTCGATAAAGACGATCATGCCAGTATCGTCGATGGCTGTGTCATGTGTCGCGGTGAAATGAAGCGGTTTAATCATAACGATGTCAGCCGCCTCGATGATGTGCTGGCAAAATTGCCGCCCGATGCGGGTAAGTTGGTTGTGGTCGATGGTGTGTACAGTATGGGTGGCGACATCGCTCCACTGCCTGAAATCGTCGAAATTTGCAAACGTCATGGCGCGCGAGTCATGGTCGATGATGCACATGGCATCGGCGTGACGGGTGGCGGGCGCGGCACGGCGTGGGAATACGGGTTGACTGACCAGGTCGATTTGATCATGGGGACGTTCAGCAAGAGTTTCGCCTCAGTTGGTGGCTTCATCGCTGGCAGTGCTGATGTAATTCACTATATTCAGCATCACGCGCGCTCGTTGATCTTCTCGGCGGCTCTGCCTGCTCCGAACGCTGCCGCCGCGTTGGCAGCACTCGACATCATGGAAACCGAACCACAGCACGTGCAAAATATGTGGGCGAATGCCGAATATATGCGCAAAGGGTTATACGAACTCGGTTACGACACCGGCAACAGCAATACGCCGATCATCCCGATTTTGATTCGCGATGAATTCCGCACGGTACTCGCGTGGCACGCACTGATCGAAGAAGGCGTGTACACCAATCCGGTGGTGCCGCCCGGTGTACCAGCAGGCGGCAGCTTGCTCCGTACCAGCTATATGGCGACGCATCGCAAGGAACATCTCGATCGCGCGCTGGCGGCATTCAAAGTTGTTGGCGAACGACTGGATATCATCGGTCAGTACAAGGAAGCGCTTGTCGCCGTTGGCGATTAATTGAAAAGAGGTTTGGCATCCCAAACCCCTCATCACATTTGCTTAAGGGCGACTACTACAGTCGCCCTTTTGATTTCTATTGACTTTGGTGCGAGGTCTGGACACGCCAGACCCCCAATAACAGGTCGTAATTAATCTGCACCTTGCGGAGCGGTTGTATCGATCGTGGTAACGACTTTTTTGTCGCCACCAGAAAGCCTTGCAATGATGCTGTACATAACCGGGACGACGACCAGTGTCAGCACTGTACTGCTGAACAAGCCGCCGATTACGACTGTGCCAAGTTCCGAAGCAATGATCGCGCCTTCGCTTAAACCAATGGCAAGTGGGACAAGTGCGCCGATAGTTGCAATTGCAGTCATCAAGATCGGACGCAAGCGCCGATCGCCCGCTTCAAGCAAAGCCGCTTTGATAGTCATATTACGTTCACGGCGGTTCGACTGCACACGGTCGATTAACACGACCGCATTGGTGACGACGATGCCGATCAACATGAGCAAGCCGATCAGTGCAGAAATACCCACTACACGGTCGCCGATGGTGAGCAAAATTGCCGCGCCAACAGGTGCAACGGCGATGCTTAAAATAATATCGAACCAGTGTAGGAACGACCCGAATGTGATGATCAAGATGGCGATGACAATGACAATCGCAATGCCCATTGCTACGATGACGCTGCCGAAACCCGCCGTTTGCAGCTCGGATTGAAAGCCTTGTCCAACGGTAATACTGGCTGGTAGTTCAGGCAGCGCCCGCACTGCGTCGAGCGCATCGTTGGTCACGCCGAGCGTATTCTGTGTTTCGAGTTCACCTGTGTATTGCGCAGCGGACTGTCCATTGACACGGATATACGTCGCTGGCGCATTTGCCCCAGTGCTAGCCCCGAACCCTGCCAGGTTGCTCGAAACGTTAGCTAAGCCTTCGACGCCGTTGAGCGTATCGATAATGGTTTGGTTGATCGCCAACAAGTCTTCCTGCGGACCCGCTAGCACGACTGCGAACCCACCGAAACCTTGTTCAGAAAGCGATGCTGACGAGACCGTCACATTTTCTTCACCGAACTGACGCTCGGCTTCAGCGCGGATATCGGCGGTCAGCGCATCCAGTTGTTCCGGCGTGCCATCGACTGCGACAGTGATCGATGCAATATTTTCACTGATACCGCCGCCGCCCAACAGCAGACTTTGTGCTGTTGCGCCAGCATTGCCGACCAGGGTTTGCACGCGCCCGACTTCTTCGCCAGACAGCGATTCGAGATAGGTCTCAAACTGCTCGACCTGAGCGTTGGTCTCTAAAATGCTCGTTCCGGCTGGAAGTTCGATGGCAACGGCAATTTGTGGTTCACCGAATGACGGCAGGAACGTTTGTGGGCGCTGCGAGAGCAAGTAACCGCCCAGCACGAGCGAAAAGAGGGCGATGCCCAGCACAATGGCGCGACTGCCTGCACCGCTCAACGCCCAACGCAAAATCGGTTCGTAAATGCGTTCAATCCAGCTTTGTTGGTGTTCGTGCGAAACTTCGCTCGAATCGAGCAGTAGGAAAGCGACGACCGGCACGACGGTGATAGCCACGACGAACGATGCCAGCAGTGAATACGTCACCGCCAGCCCGAACGGGAGGAAGAATTCACCGATGATGCCGCCTGTCAAACCGAGCGGTAAGAATACGACGACGGTGATCACCGTCGCGGCGAAAATTGCGACTGAGACATCGCGCGTGCCTTGAATGATCGCCTGTCGGCGGTCGCCACCTTCCTGAATTTGTCGGAAGATATTTTCCAGCACGACAATCGAGTCATCCACAACACGCCCGATGGCAACTGTTAAACCCGACAGCGTCATAATATTGATCGTCAGGCTGGCAGGGAACAAACGCAGTAAGAACGTGACCAACGGCGAACCATCAGCGGATGGTTCAAGAGCGGTATGAACGGCGGGTGGCAGCCAACGCATTAACGCCAGCGCCATTAAAACCGAGAGTGGAATGCTGACAGCCGTGACGAGCGTGCTGCGCCATGCGGGACGCGGCAGTTTGACAGGCAAAAGCGCGATACCCAAGCCGATGACAATGCCGCCGATGAGCAGTACACGTACAACGACATCGGTTTGATCAAAGGCAAGGCTTAAATCGCCACCTGTTGCGCTCGCATTAGATGTGACGACCAATCCCAACAAAATTAAGAAGATCGCCGCCATCACCGCACCAACAATCGCACGCGGACCGCGGCGCCATGTCGCGCCACCGCTCAGGAACACGAGGATGACGATAATCGCGAAGATAGCCCCTAAACCGCCTTCACGCGCGACACCGCTAATCGATTCTTCAATGAAGCTGGCTTGCTCAAAGCCGACGGCAACGTCGATGTTGTCGTTTTCTTCATCGATGCGCTCCATGATGTCTTCCGAAATATGGAACGCTTCAACAGTATTGGCGTCGTCTGTTTTGAAGATTGTCACCAACATGCTCGATGCACCATCGGTGCGCGTGATCGGATCGGTTGGTACAAAGGGTTGTGCGCCTGATGTCAGACGTTCCTGAATGTCTGACGGCAGCACCGCGACAACATTTTCGGGCATGAGCAGTAGTGCTTCGGTACGTGTATTATTCCAGATTTCGGCGTCACGGGTTTGAATATACGCGGCGACTTCCGGCGTCCAGCCGCCGAACAGACCGGGTGCGAACGCGACGCCTTGCGCGGTGTCGAACAGACTATTGAAGAAACCCGGCACGTTGTCTGGGTAAAAACGGAAATAGTCGTCGGCGCTGTCCAGTTCGATGCCAATAAAGTCACCGATGAACTGCCATTCCGCATTGATAACAGGCGCGTTCGGATCAGCAGGGGGTACATCGCTGGTATACAGCGACGCTAATTGTTCGACGGCGGACGGTGCATCGCCGCTTGCGATGGCTGTAACTTGCGCGGCGGTTTCGGCATCCAGCGACGTTAACGCCGACTCTGGCAATACTGCAAGCGTGGCAGACGACAGCTTTGTCAAGACCGCCGATTCGAGCGTAGTAAAGAAATCCGGTTCTCGCTGCGCAAAATAACGGATCGTACCGGGTGTTAAACTATCGAAAATACGGACATCATACCCCGCGAACCGATCAGGCACCGAGTCGTTGATGGTATTTAAGACTGTGGCGGCTGAACCATTACCGAGCGTAATGACATCACGCGCGTTATTCAAGCGTGCGTCGGCAAACTGCGGCTGCGACGCTAACGCATTCCATACCTGATCGAGTGGCGGCGCAATTTCGGGGATCGCCAACGTTTCGTCGCTCATCCAGTCATAAATTTGCGACGATAGAGCCGGCAAGAATTCAGCATCGTATTGGGCGATGAAAGTGAAGACTTCAGGATTCATCGATTCGATGATCGCCGCCGGGTCGATACGAATAGGTAATGCCGGGAAGCCTTCGGGCAGCGAGTCCGGGTTTGCGAGCAGTGCCAGAAAATTGAATAACTGTGCTGGTGGCAAGCTTGTTGCACCAAACTGTGCAGCGGCAGTTTCTGGGAGTTCCAGCCCGATCAAGTCGTCAGCGCTATCGATCTCCACGCCGAACGACGCACCCAGAATACCGAACAACGGTGGTAGTTCCGGTCCTTCGGGGATATTTTGTGCTGCGATGTTCGGCGCGGTAGTTTCGGCGGCGCCCTCAGGCGTCGTTCCCGTCGTGATATCGGTCGACGCGGAAACGGCTTGCGTATCGATCTCGCCTGTCGCCGCGATACTGAATGTCGCCAACGGCAGATCGTCAAAGCTGAATGTAATCAACTGGGGTGGCGCAATCTGCCACGCATTTGGCAGATCGACGGGCGTGGCGGCTGCGGTTTCACCCGTGATGGCGTTCGCCAGCGCTTTCGCCGCCAATTGATCGCGCGTGAAACCATCCAATCCAGCAATAAATTCGTCGGGCAGCACAGCGAACACGTCATCGCTCATGGCAGCAAGCTGATCCGCGTCGAAATATTCGATGAGCGTGGGTTCAATCGCCAGCATTTGCGTGATGGTATCGGGTGTCAGGTCGTCGGTTTGACCAAGCGCGCCCTCAATTTGTCCGCTGGTGACAAAGCTGTTGAGGACGGCACCAACGGTGCGTGTCAGCGTACGCATTTCGATCAAGTCGGTCGCATCTTTGAAGCTATCCATCTGCCAGCCCGTAGGTAGTGATGGGATGCTGGTTGGAATTTCAACCGTTTGCGTCAACAACGTATCGACTGCTGTTTGATCGAGCATATTCGTTATGCCCGCTTTGGCAGATGCAATTTGCCATACTTCCGGCGATAATTTGAGCAGCAAACTGCGCGCTTCGGTCTGGTTAACTGGAAGCGCGGTTGCCTCTACGTTGTCGCTCGGTAACTGCTGACCGCCGCTGATGCTGACGCTGGCGACTTGTGGCAAGTTGTTCAACGCAGGCGCAATTTCTTGTTCGATTAGCTGGCGCAGCGCGTTAGACGTGTCGGTCTCTTCCTGCTGTGCCGCCAGATACACCAACAAGGACTGCGCCGTTTCATCGCTCAATGCCGTCCATACTTCGGGCGACAATTGAAATAAGAAATTGGCGTCGCGTTCTGCGATATAAATCAAGACATCCGGCGTTAGTTCTGCGAGTCTTTCGGAGGCAAAAATTTCGGCATCAACCCCTCCAGGTGCGGCAATGCGGCGGAGGGGCAACCAGACCGAGTTGACCACGCTTTGCATTTCATTGCGCAAACGTGTCTGGTTCAAACCGAAGTCATTATAGGCAGTCAGCACACTGCCGAATGACCCAGTCGTGGTCGATTCGATATTGAGAATTTCTTCCACATTTTCGTTAAGCGCGGATTCCAAACGGTTAGTTAAAACGTTCAGAACCTGTTCGCTCGTCATGCCTGTTGCTTGTGCAAGAATGATCGTCTGTGGGAATTCAACCGATGGGATGAGTTCCTGTCGTAACTGTGTGACAGCGACTACACCCGCAATCGATACTAACACGCTCAGCAGCAGTGTGATGGGGTAAAAGCGCAGTGATAGACGCGTAATAGCGCTGAAAAAACCTTTCATAGCGGTGGAATCTCCTGGCAGAAGGATATTTCGCTATTGTAGCGCTGAACTTGGGAAAGTTGTCACAATGACTTGAATCTTCTATGAACAGATTATCGTCATGCTACACAAGTGGTCATGTGTCTAAATCTAGATGGGCGACTGATTGGGTCGCCCGTCTAAAGCACATTTTATGCGTCTTTGTACTCGTTGTAATGTGGATCGTCCCGCGCCGCAGGCTGAAGCCATGCGACTAGGCGAAACAAACGGTTCTTACAACTCGCACAACTGCTAATTTATGCCTCGTTGATGCGAAGCAAACTTTTATAACGCCGTTCGCTGATACTGCCGCTCTCGACCGCAGCACGAATCGCGCAACCCGGCTCATGGGTGTGCGAACAATCCAACCCGAATTTACAGGTGCCCACATACGGACGCATTTCCCGGAAGAATATCGCTGCATCGTCGCCATCAGGATTCCACACATGAAACTCACGCATTCCAGGCGTGTCAATGAGCGCACCGCCAATATCCAGCGACAACATTTCCAGATGCGTCGTCGTGTGTTTGCCTTCCTTTAGTTTTTTGCTTATCGTGCCGACGCGCAGCCCTAAACCCGGCTGCACTGCGTTGAGCAAACTGGTTTTGCCAACCCCTGACCGTCCAATCAACACCGATGTGCGTCCACGTAGCAAATCACGTACTTCGTCGATACCGTTGCCATTTTCGGCACTGCTCAATACAACGCGATAACCTAGTAAGCGATATTCTTCGACGGCTTCAAGCACGCTGTCATCAACGGATAAATCGATCTTGGTGATTATAATCACGGCAGGAATATCCGCAGATTCGGCGGTGACCAGATAACGATCGAGCACATTCCAGCGCGGTTCAGGCTGCGCGGCTGCAAATACACATACGACTTGATCAACATTGGCGACGATCACCTGCTCAAGCCGTTTCCGACCTTCGGCAAGGCGTGACAGTTTGTTAACGCGCGGCAGCACATCGGTGATCAAGCTGCTAGGCATCGAGGGCATAAAGCGCACACGGTCGCCAATCGCCACTGGGTCAACCGCCCGAATATCTTTGACGGCGACGACTTCGTAACGCGGGATCGAGCTTGGGTCGGCGGTTGGCATCACCAGCACCTTGCGCAATTTGCTCGAAATATTGCAGGTGATGACCTCGACGCCCGTATCGACGATGTACGTGCCAAGCAGTTTCTTGATGACGACGCCTTCGTGCATTTCACCATTGAGTTGTGGCATAGGGGACAAAATATTTCCCTCGTTGTAGACAAATCAAAAATACAAGACGCGATAACAGGCACGGATTGATAAGACAAATCCGTCCGACGTGTGCGAAAAGCCACACGCGCGCTTGTGGTCGTAGATCGCTTACAACGACGTAAACGTCAGATGGTTTGGGGTTCGATCACGAGGGCAAGGCGCGCGTGGCTTTTCTCATCAAGCACTTGCATAGCGCGCCTCCAAAAAACAGTTCGACAATAACAACAGTCTATAACGGGTCTTAACGCTATGTCAAGTAGCCATAACTCAAAATGCCTGGGTTAGCGTCATAACCAGAACGGGACATCGCTCTCGAATGGAGTGGGCATAACGCCGCGCAAAATAGAGCCTTCGATTAAGTCGGCATGATGAATGGTGACGGGCAATTTCGGCAACCGCAGCGACCCATAATGAAACAGCGAAAAAGCCATCACCGATTGCAACGCTTGATCGATGGTAAGCGGCGGTTCGACACGAATATGCAGCGGCTGCGGCGTAATATCAGCGGGCGCAAACGACGTGACGAGAAAGGCTTCGGTATCGCTCAGGCGAAAGGTACTGCCCCATTCGGGTGGCTCAATTTTCCCCGCCCTAAAGCTGTAAAGGCGAGGAATGCCGCGCCGTACAATTTCAACAGGCATCAGCGTCGAGCCTGTTTCGTCTTCCCAACTTTGCAGCGCCCACATCACCTCGCGCTTGATCTTTCCGTCGTGATGCAGAATCACGCGCTTGCCCTTGATATATTCGGGCGGCAGCAGTTTTTCCATGAGCGCATCGGGGATGCCTTCGCCTTCTTGAGCGGCACTGCCCGCGATGACTGCGCGCATCAACGCGCCGTCGGGCTTATATATTCGCGTGATGCCGGTGACGAAATCGCCATCGCGTTTGGACTGGCGTACAATGTGCAGCCCGATCACACGGTCGGCATACTGGAGCGGCTCGTCCAGTAAATATGGGATATTACCCGCGCGCGCGATCAACCCCATTACGATATCCGGCATCGATTCCGGCTTGTGCATCGTTGTCTCATGGATGATCAAACACGGCAAGCCGCGCCCGATGGTTTGCGTGCGTGCGTAGCGATCACCGACGGCTTCGTCCTCGTCCTCGACTTCATCTTCTGCGAGAAAGACAATCGTGAGGTCGGCGTCTTCTTTACCGAGCAAACGCACCGCGCTTTCCAGATTCGGCTGTGAAACCACGCGGACTTTACGTTCGCGCACGATCGCTAACTCAAAATGATACTCGCGGCTCATTGCACGTTTCAACGCTTCGAGAAAAAACGCCACATCGTCATCGCCTGCCAGTGTATTGACCACCACAACACGGATGGGTGCGCGCTCGAATTTGGGCATGTGCATGTACGCGCCAAGCATATGAAAATCGCGCGGAAGTTTATCGGGGTCAAGCTGGCGCGTTTTGTTATCGCCAAAGCGTAGATTAACTTCTGGTTTACTGCTGGCGAATAACGCGGCTTTTTCAACCGTACTGTATGCCTTATCGATCAGGTTTGCACCTTTGACGATGTCGGATACAACCTTGATCATCTGCGCACGCATCGACGGCTGCAAGCTGAGCGCGCGTTCGACCATTTGTGGTTTGATATCGAATTTTTCGGCATCTTCGACACGTACCAGCAGCCGAAGCGCGCTCGATACATAATCAAAATCCTGATACGCGATCTGCACACGGACGACTAACGCTTCATCAGGTGCAGACGCGATGAGTTCGCGCATCGTATCGCGCTGCGCTAATCCTATCAAGCGGTCGCGATTGTCCTTGATTTGACCGACGATTTTGACGATCTCGCCGATAGCAGTTGACGATTTATCTGCGACCCACAAACCGATTAGGGCGTCTGGGTCTTTGAGTGTATCTGCGTACGCTTGCAGTTCTGGCTCGTATAACAGACGTGTCACCACTGCCAATGATAGGGTGGGTTGACCGTCCACTTCCCACGCGCGCGCGCGATATTCGCGTTCGACCAGCGTATTTTTAATACCGTATGCGGTTTTTGCCAGTGCCTCGTTGATTTTTTCGTCCAGGCTCGCCAGGGGACCGCGCAGGACATAATCCACGATCGCCTCTGGCGCAGCGCCCCACGCGTAATCTTCTTCGAGGGCATCGATCCAACCGTACGTGTTGTATTGTTCGGCGCGGAGTTCATCGAGCGTGATGAGCAGTTTCATAGAAGGCGGCGGCGTATCACTGATCAAACGGCTGTTCGCCCATATCCAATAACCGGGATACAAGGTGCGAAGCCGCGATGCCAAGCGACCACCAAGCTTGTTTTGGTCAGCGGCGGGCAGTTCGCCTACTAATTTTAGTCGATAGGCGGTCAAAGGCGGCAACGCATCGGTCTTAATCGGAAAGACTTCGACGAACTGCGGGGGGGGGGTGGGTGTTATTTGTGTGTTCGTCGGCATTATGCGATGGGCTTGCTTTCGTCGCTGCCCCAGTCTTTCCAGGAACCGTCGTAAACGCTGCCACCTGTGAATCCTGCCGCGCGATAGGCGAGTAAGCCATAGCTTGCAGACACGCCGCCATTGCAATAAAAGACGACATCTTCAGTTGTGTCGCTTACGCCTGCTGCTGCAAAACGCTGGCGCAATTGATCCAGTGGCAACATCGTGCCATCGGCTTGTGTCAACTCGAAGCGTGGCAAATTTAGCGCGCCGGGGATATGCCCTTTGCGCGGCGCACGCGACGAGCGTCCTGCGAATTCGTCGGGCGTGCGGACATCGATTAAGTGCTGATGTTCGTCGAGCGCTGCCAATATTTGATCGCTCCGACGATATAACGAAGGGTTCGGGCGTGGCGTGAAAACGGCTGCTGAATAATGCGGCGTGATCGACTCGACCGGACGTTGTTCCGCCACCCATTTTTCCCAACCGCCGTTCAAAATGGCGACGTTGGCGTGTCCATAATAATTCAGCGACCACCATAAACGCGCCGCAAACATGCCGCGTGCGTCGTCATAAGCGATCACCGCGGTGTCATCGCCAATAGCGAGCGCGCTCATGACGGCGGCGAAGCGCTCCGGTTTGGCAATTTGAGCATGTCGGGGATCGTCCGGGTTGGTGATGGCGTCAACCCAATCGAGAAAGAGCGCACCCGGAATGTGTATGTTCTCATAGTCAGTTTGATGATTGAAATAATGCGGAGGTGGTTCGCTGGCAGCGATCACATGACCGCGAATATCGACGATGCGGAGATGCGGCGCGTTGAGATGATCCGCCAGCCAATCGGTGCTGACGAGAACGTTGTCGAACATGGCATATCCTTGACATGACGAGCGCTGTCTACAATGATAGCACGGCTTGACATGAAAATTGGAGTCGTTTCGAGTGCGTTTTTCTTGGATTATCTTGTTATCTGTATTGCTCGTGGTTCGGGCATCGGCACAAACCGACGACCTCGTACCGTGTGCTGAGCGTCCTCACGCGCTCGATCAACCGTGGACGCAGCCCGGTTTGGCGTGCTTAGAAGAAGTCTTTAACGACGCAACATTCGGTGTGCTGGCATTTGCGGTATTGACCGTTAGCGATGATGGGACGTTGTATGCCGCCGACCCGACGACGGGCAATCTGTATAAGTTTTCGGATACAGATGGTGATTTGCTGCCCGATATGCCCGAAATACTTGTCGGCGGGTTACCACGTCCTACCGGGCTGACTTTTTACGACGGTGCGGTGTATATCGCCGCACAAAACAGTGTATTTCGTTATCAAAACAGTGTTCTCGAAACGTTGATCGATACGTTGCCGACACAATTCGGTTATTGGAATGGCGGAATCGCGGTGCATGATGGGCGACTGTACATTGGCGCGACTGACTCCACCATACCCTGTGATGCAGGGGATCGCAGCGAATGTGGTGCTGTTCTCAGTTACACCCTTGATGGGACAGATCGACAGGTCGTGCAAAACGGCTTGGCGCAGCCTTATGACCTCGTTTTCGTCGATAATACGTTCTGGCTAACAGACACCGCGCGCGACAGCATCGTAAATGACACAAACCTGAACTTTTCGTTACAACCAGATAGCACGCCGCTTGGGATCGCACACTACAATCATGACGCTATACCATCATTGACGGGAAAACTGCTCATCACGTTGAACGGTTCATTCGATTCAGTCAATTTGACTGGATATCAATTATTGAGTTTTGATCCGTTAACCCACGCCATCATTGCGCTGATGCCGTTCGCGGGCGATGAACGCTACAACAATCTACAGATGAATTTGCGCGGCAGTGGCTTTTTTCCACAGCGCCCGCTTGATGTCGCCGTCAGTCCAGAAGGCTGGGTATATATCAGTATCACCGACGGGCGCATACTCGCGCTGCGCCCCAACTAGAAAGATACACTGAGAATTCTATGCCGTATTGGATCATCGAAACGCTTGCCGGGACTCCGGCTTTTTTGTGGGTCTATATCGCGTTGGGAGGGGTATGGGCGCTCGCACTTTTGCCGCGTGAAGATTGGCGGCGGCGTGTCGATGTGTTCGCACTCGGTTTTGCACTCGGCGCGGCACTGCTCACCTTGTGGATGTTCGTGCTTGGCACGCTGGGAAGCGTAATCGGTATTCCGCTGTTGCGATTTGATCTTGTATTCGCTGGCACGCTGATCCTTTTCATTATCGGGGCAGTGATTTCATGGCGTAAGCGCAGACCAATAGCTAATCAGCCACCTACGACTGCCACTCCACTGGCGAATGACGAAAAATGGCTGATTACGCTGGTTATCGCAGCGCTGGTCGTGCGCTGGATCGTGATCGCGTACTGGTCATTCACTGCCTATGACGCGCTGTGGGTGTACGGCTACGAAGCGCGGCTGTATTTTCTCGAAGGCGTGATCCCTGCAACCATCGACTACTATCCGCAGTTTGTGCCGCTTCACTATACGTTTGGTCAACTCGCTGTCGGTGCAATAAACGATCATGCCGCGCGTGCGTCGATTATTTTCCTTCACATTGGCAGCATTTTAGCAGCTTACACATTGGGATCGCGCTTGTTTACGCGGCGTACCGGCATCATCGCAGCAGTGATCTGGGCGCTGTATCCGCAATTCGGCGAATGGTCGCGCGCGGGTGATCTGGAAATTCCACTCGCGTTCTTGTTCACGCTCGCGGCGGCATTTTTCCTCACGGCGTGGACGACCAATGTGCATCGGCGGCGGTATGCGATCATCGCTGGAATCGTGTTCGGGATTGGTATGTGGACAAAGCCAACAATGGGCGCGTTCGTCTGGGGTGTAGCCCTTCTGCTCATCGTGGAGTTGATTCGCGTGCGCGGCGATTGGCGCGCTGCCCGTACACGCATCGATGTAGTGTTCTGGACAGGATTGTCGAGTTTACCTATCGGCGCGGTGTGGTATATCCGCAATATGATTTATGGTCACGCGGCGGTCGATTTTCCGCCTGCGTTCTGGACAAGTCTGGCGGTGCGTTCGATCACCGAATTTGGCTGGTTCTTTTTGGCGCTGGGATTGCTGGCGCTGTATCTTGTTACCCATCGTCGAGATGCGATTGCGTTCATCCACGAAAAACTTGGTAAATGCGTGCTGGTGTTAGGGGTAGCGCTTCCGTATTTCATCACCTATTTTATGTCGTACAGCTATCACTATCGGCTGTCGTTTGCGGTCGTTCCACTTTTAATCCTGCCGTCGGCGGTGGTATTAAGCGAACTCTTCACGATAATACACTGGCGTCGGGCTGTACGAGCGGCGTATCTGGTTGGGCTGCTTGCGCTTGCTGTGCCAGGAATAGTCAGTGCAATCTATGACCGAAATGGTGGCTGGGATTATCTGTGGACGGATAAATATCCCGATGATGATGCGCGCTATCGATCAGGTAATGCAGCGTTGATGAACCTTGTTGAGGGGTTGCGTATCTGGAAAAACGACCACCCCGGCGAGACATTGATCGTCTCCGCGCCCGGCATCGATAGACTACCTTTTTTCTTTCCAACCGACGATATTCGCGTCGATGATGTGCCCACCACTTTGAATGCGGTTGCTGATGCCGCGTATTTTGTGTATGGCGTGCCAGAGTCGATGATGAAGTACCGCATCGCAGACGCCGAGCAAAATCAACTGGTCGGTGCATTGGCGCGCACCGACATCATGCGCCATGCGTGGGGACTCGAAGATGTCGATTTTCGCTACAACATCTATGAACTGAATTTGAATGAGCGTTTTGTCGACCGGCAGCCGGTCGACCCACAAGAGAGCGCTGTCTTGGTTGGTGATTTCGCCCGTTTCCTCGGCATTGATTTGGGCGGGTTGGAATTTTGGCCCGGTCGTCCGCTCTATTTCACGATGTATTGGCAGGTGATAGGGCAGACCGAATACGATTATTCGATCTTTGTTCATTTGCGCGACCGCGACGGTAATCTAATCGCTAATTGGGATGCACCGACCGCTGTCAGCGAGATCACAGGTATTCGCACGTATTATTCAACACGGTTCTGGGAGACAGGCGAGATTGTCTTTGATCAGCGCATTTTGCGGCTGCCTGAAGGCGTCGCGCCTGTAGGTAGTGGGTACGAGTTAATCATTGGCATGTATGATTCAACGACTGGCGTACGGGTCGAAATGACAGTTGACGGGGTAGTGAGCGAAAACGATGAAATCGTCGTCGAAAATCGGTTGTCAATTCTTGATCGCGAGCCAGGAACATAAAAAAGTTGTAAAATTTTTAGATTGGTCTAAAAATTCATTGCATTCAGCCGAAATTTGTGTTTAGATAGAACCATCTTTGTCCGTAACAGCAATTGATGGGGCTATCAAGCATGAAAACGCATTTTCGCATTGGTCTATCCATTGTCGCCGCGTTACTTTTTACAGTGGCGGTGAACGCGCAAGAGGCAACACAAGAACCCACATCAATCCCGTCGCCGTGCAGCGCCCCCGAAGCCACAGTCGTGACCACGATTGGCATGATCGCCGACGTGGCGAGGATGATTGGCGGCGATTGCATCGAAGTCACTGCATTGATGGGGGCAGGCGTAGACCCGCACTTGTACACGGCAACCGAGCGCGACGTGGAAACGCTGTTCAACGCCGACATCATTTTCTATGGCGGCTTGAACTTAGAAGCACGCATGACCGATGTGTTCGAGCAAATCAGCGAGGGCATGGGTAAGCCGACAATTCCAGTGAGCGAAAGCATCGACCTCGATCTCGTGATAACGCATGCTGGTTATAACGCGCCTGACCCACACGTGTGGATGGATGTGAGCTTGTGGATGACGGTCGCGAGTGCAGTCCGCGATGGTTTGAGCGAGCTGCTCCCTCAGCACGTTGAATATTTCACTGCCACGACCGACGCCTATCTGATCGAACTTCAAGACCTGGACATCTATACACGCGAACAGATCGCAAGCATCCCAGAAGACCAGCGTATTTTGGTCACGGCGCATGACGCCTTTGAATATTTCAGCCGTGCGTATGAAATTGAAGTGTTCGCGCCGCAGGGAATTTCGACCGAAGGCGAAGTCGGCGTACAAAACATCCGTGACATCATTCAACTGTTGGTAGATCGTCAAATTCCGTCAGTATTCATCGAATCGAGCATTTCGCCAGACGTGATCGAAGCGATCATCGCGGGCGCGGCAGATCAAGGACACGAAGTCACGATAGGCGGCTTGCTGTATTCGGACGCAATGGGCTCAGAGGGAACAGAAGCGGGTACATATATCGGCATGATCCGTCATAACGTCGATATTATCGTTGCTGGCTTGAGTGGAGAAACAGAGTAAATCATGACTGCGACACATGATCCGGAAATTCCAATTCTGATCGAAGATTTGACGGTTGCATATCGTGAAGAACCCGTGTTATGGGATGTCGATCTGAATGTGCCACCGGGCGCACTTATGGCAATCGTAGGACCCAACGGTGCAGGCAAAAGCACGTTGATCAAAGCCGCGCTCGATCTCGTCGATAAAGCCGCGGGACGCGTCCTGATTTTCGGCAAACCGTATATAGAGCAGCGTCAGCAAGTCGCATATGTGCCGCAGCGCGGCAGTGTCGATTGGGATTTTCCGACCAATGCGCTCGATGTAGTAACGATGGGGCGTTATGGGCGCATCGGCTGGGTCAAGCGACCGGGCAAAAGCGACCGCGAAATCGCATTACATGCGCTCCAGCAAGTCGGCATGGAAGCGTTCGCTCAACGGCAAATCAGCCAATTAAGTGGCGGACAGCAGCAACGCGTGTTTTTAGCGCGCGCACTGGCGCAACAGGCACAGATTTACATCATGGATGAGCCATTTCAAGGTGTAGATGCCACGACCGAACGCGCAATCATTACGGTTTTGAAAGATTTACAAGCCGATGGGCGCACCGTTGTCGTCGTGCATCATGATCTGGAAACAGTGCCAGATTATTTCGACCATGTGCTGCTGCTCAACGTCAAGGCGATTGCAAGCGGGCGCGTAAGCGATGTATTTACGCCCGATAATCTGCGTGCTACCTACGGTGGGCGTGTCGATGCGTTGATGATCGGCAAGGGAGCCTAAGCGATGGATATTTTCACGCTGATTTTGACCGACTACACCATTCGCAATGTCGTTTTAGGCGCACTGGTTTTAGGTATCGTCAGCGGTACGCTAAGCGCATTCGCGGTCTTACGCAAGCAAAGTCTGCTTGGTGACACCATGAGTCACGCCGCGCTGCCCGGTGTCGTCATCGCATTCATCGTGACGGGCGCGCGTGCGCCGCTCCCACTGTTAATCGGGGCAATGATCGCAGGTTTGCTCGGTACGCTGTTGATGGGTGTCATTACAAGCCAAACACGCATCAAGCAGGACAGCGCCCAAGGCGTAATCTTATCCGTGTTTTTCGGCTTCGGGCTGGCGCTGCTCAGTTGGGTTATACGTCAACCAGGTGCAGAACATGCAGGCTTGAACAAGTTTTTGTTCGGGCAAGCCGCTGCGACCGTTGAAAGCGACTTAATCACCATGGCAGTAATCGGTGGAATCGCGCTCGTCGTCATTGGCTTGTTCTGGAAAGAGTTCAAGCTGATCAGCTTTGATGCCCAATATGCGAAAACGCTTGGGATGCCCATCGGACGGCTGGATATATTGATCACGACCTTAATCGTGATCGCGGTCGTCGTCGGTTTGCAGATGGTAGGCGTGGTTTTAATGAGCGCTATGATCGTCGCGCCCGGAGTTGCCGCCCGCCAATGGACGCAGCGTCTGGGTGTAATGGTCGTTTTGGCGTCACTGTTTGGCGCGGCGGCAGGGGTGACAGGTGCGCTGATCAGCAGCGCCGCGCTGAATGTTCCGACGGGACCTGTGATCGTGCTTTGCATTACCGCGATCGTCATGGTCTCGCTGCTCTTCGCGCCGGAACGGGGAATCGTGTGGGATGCGTTCCGCCAGGCGCGTAACCGGCGCACGTTGCTGGAACGACTGAAGCACGAACCGAAACCGGGTGGCGCACCGCTGCCGAAAGGAGCGTACAAACCATGAGTCAATCACAGATTGAAATTCAGTTGGTGGCGGCGTTGGTCGCGGCAGCATGTGCAATACCGGGTGTGTTTCTCGTACTGCGACGCGTCGCGTTGATGAGTGACGCCATTAGTCATACGGTATTGTTTGGCATCGTCATTGGCTTCATCGTGCTGCGCGATATTCAAAATCCAATTTTGATCGTATTCGCGGCGGGTGCGGGTGTACTTACGGTATCACTGACTGAACTGCTGCTAAAAACGCGGCGTGTGCATGAAGACGCCGCGATTGGATTGGTGTTTCCTGCATTGTTCAGTATTGCAGTCATCATCATCACACAGAATTTTGGCGATATTCACCTTGATGTCGATGCGGTACTGCTGGGTGAATTGGCGTTCGCACCCTTCAACCGCGTTGATATTTTGGGTGCGAGTTTACCGCGCGGCGTCGTCATCATGGTGATTATCCTGGCGATCAATCTGGTGCTGCTGGCTGTGTTCTATAAAGAACTTAAACTGGCGACATTTGACGCTGGATTAGCGGCGGCGCTCGGCTTTGCACCCGCGTTGATCCATTATGGCTTGATGACCAGCGTATCTGTGACGGTTGTTGGTGCATTTGATCATGTGGGGTCGATTTTGGTGATTGCACTGATGATCGCGCCACCTGCTGCCGCGTATTTGTTGACGGACAAACTCGGTCGAATGCTGTTATACAGCGTCATGATCGCGGTCGCGGCAGCCATTGGCGGCTACTGGATGGCGCGCGCACTCAATGTCAACATCAGCGGTGCGATGGCAAGTATCGTCGGGTTGCTCTTTCTGGCGGCGCTGTTATTCGCGCCCGAACGCGGTTTGATTGCCAAATCGATTCAGCGTATGCGACGCGGGGAACGGTTCGCGGTTGAGATGCTGCTCGTTCACTTAACACGGCACGAAAATACGCCAGACGAGGCGCGGGAAAATTCGCTGCCACATTTGATCGAAGAACTGAATTGGCATCCGCAAGCGGCGCGCATGACAGTGATACGGGCGGCTTCACAGGGGTGGATCGAGCAAGAAACAGATCGCCTTAATCTGACGACAAAAGGCAGAGCGCGGGGTTTGACTCTGCTTGCAAGATAAATGCCGCCCTGTAAATATGCTAAACAAAAAGTCGATCTTTCAAGATCGACTTTTTGTTTAGCATTGTGTGTCCTAATCGCCTGCGGGTTGGGGCGTCAGCGTTTGGTGCCCGTTCACGCTTAACACAGGTGTTTCCGATTCTTCTTCATGGCGGAACTGGCTCATGTACAAGTCGTAATATTGACCCCGTTGTTCCAGCAGTTCGTTGTGCGTGCCGCGTTCCACGATCAAGCCATCGCGCAGCATCATCACAAGATCGGCGCTGCGGATGGTGCTCAGGCGATGGGCGATAACGAAGCTGGTGCGTCCTTCGAGCAGCGTCTCGAACGCTTTCTGAATGATGCGTTCTGTACGCGTATCCACGCTCGAAGTTGCTTCGTCCAGGATCAGAATGCGCGGTTTCATTAAGGCGACACGGGCAATGGCGATCAATTGGCGCTGACCTTGTGATAAGCCGCTGCCGCGTTCACCCAATACCGTCTGATAGCCATCCGGCAGACGTTCGATGAAAGTGTCGGCGGCGACCAGTTTGGCAGCGACGATCACTTCGTCGTCGGTCGCTTCTAGTCGCCCGTAACGGATGTTGTTCATCACGGTATCGGAGAACAGGAATGTATCTTGCAGCACGATACCGATGTTGTGGCGCAGACTTTCTTGCGTCACGTCACGCACATCAACGCCGTCAATCTTAACGGCACCGTCCGTGACATCATAGAAGCGTGGGATCAGGTTGATAATCGTGGTCTTGCCTGCGCCTGTCGGACCGACGATCGCGATGGTCTTACCTGGCTCAGCGACAAACGATACACCCTTCAACACCGGCTGATCGGCTTTATAGCCCGCCAGTACATTCTCGAATTCGACACGACCGGTAACTGTATTAGGCATGAGCGCGGCGTTCGGCTTATCCATAATATCGACATGTTCGTCGAGCAAACCGAAAATGCGCTCGCCGCCCGCGATCGCACTCTGGATGTTCGTCCACAGTACAGCGATTTGTGAGACAGGTTGATTGAACTGCTGCACAAACAGCAAGAACGCGAATACTGTTCCAAGATTGATGACGCTAGAGCCGAGCAACGGCTCGTTGCGCAGCACCGATAAGCCGCCCGCGATCACGACGACACCGAGCGCGATATAACCGAGCGCTTCCAAGATAGGGTTGAGTGCGCTGGTGAAGGCGGCGGCACGGACGTTGGCATCACGGTTTGCGGCGTTGGTTTGCTCGAATTGCGCGATATTTTCTTCTTCGCGGTTAAATGCCTGTACTTCACGCACGCCTGCAATGCTTTCTTGCAGGTCAGCATTGACGCTGCCCATCTGCTCGCGGCTTTTGCGGAATGCTTTACGCGCCTGATTCGAGAAATACAAGGTGGCGAAGAACATAATCGGCACGACCGCAAGGCTAATGAGCGCATACGGCACATTGTATTGCAACATACGAATGACGATCCAGATCATCAGCATTGTGCCGCTCAGGACGCTCAACAGCACAAAGCTGAACGCTTGTTGAATAGTATCGCTGTCACTCGTCAGGCGGCTCATCAGGTTACCGACTTCGTTTTCGGTGTAAAAGTTGAGCGATAGCTGTTGTATTTTCGTGAACAAATCTTTACGCATCTGCCGCAGCACGAGATTTCCGGCGCGCGACATCGCATAAAATGACACACCTGTCACTGCCGCGCCGACGGCATACAAAACGATCAAGATGCCGACGATACCGCCTAAACCAGCAATTTTGGTCTCAGCCGGAACGTTATTGACCGCGTTGACATCACTCGAAGCAATCGCTTGTGCCATTGTTTCGTCATACCAGCAGGTACCGCTTTGTGTCGGGAAGAAGTAGCAGTTGGTGGCTTGTTGAACATAATCAGGCGCGACGACTTGAGTCCATGTCGCAATCCCGATCAGCACAATCGAGAGTGCCAGCCAGCCCCAATAATGTGCAAAATACACCCCAAAGCGTTGGAGAGTCGCGCCAATATTTTTGGCACGGCTGACCTCGCCCTCTAACATCATGCGATCGCCGTCGATCATCATAGTGATTAAGCCTCCTGCGGTTCTGGCGTTTCGACATTTATGTCGGCGTCGCCCACTAATTGTGAATTATAAATCTCGGCATACAGTGGGCTTTGTTCCATTAAGTCACTGTGCTTGCCTGTTGCGACGATTGCGCCTTTATCGAGCACCAAAATCAGGTCGGCATTGAGCACGGTTGTGATGCGCTGCGCGATCACGAAGCTCGTTCGCCCCTCCATCAAATAATCCAGCGCTTTCTGAATTTGCGATTCGGTCTGCAAATCGACGCTGCTTGTGCTGTCATCCAAAATCAGGATGCGCGGGTCTAGGAGTAGGGCGCGGGCAATCGCCAAACGCTGCTTTTGACCACCCGAAAGCGTCGCGCCGCGCTCACCAACCGCTGTCGCATAACCATCGGGGAACGCCTGAATAAAGTCGTGTGCGGCGGCGGCTTTTGCAGCAGCGAAGACTTGCTCATCGGTTGCATCGGGGCGACCAAACGCGATATTGTCGCGGATGGTGCCGCTGAACAGGTTTGTTTCCTGAAGCACGATACCGATCTGCGACCGCAAACTGTCGAGCGTGACATCACGTACATCGTGACCGTCGATTAAGATCGCGCCTTCGCTTGCATCGTAGAAGCGCGGGATCAAGTTAATGATCGTCGTCTTACCGCTGCCTGTTCCGCCTAATAACGCGACGGTTTGACCAGGCTGTGCGGCGAACGTGATCTTCGTCAGCACTGGGTCACCGCTGGTGAAATACCGAAACGTTACATCATTGAACTCGACATGTCCTTGAATCGGGGGCAGTGTTGGCGCATCCTGTTTGTCGCTGACTTCGTTTTTGGTGTCCAAAATCTCGAAAATGCGTTTCGAAGATGCACCGGCTTGTGCTAACAACGAAATGATGAAACCGAGCTGACCGAGCGGGAAAAAAATGTAAGCGACATACAGGCTGAATGATTGATATTCACCTGCCGTCAATGTGTTGGAAATGATGCCGCGTCCTGCAAAGTACAACAGCGCTGCTTGCCCGATTTGCGCGATCAAGAAAATGATCGGAAACAAAAACGAGAACGTTCGTGCGACCTTCAACTGTTGGCTGACAAGACTGTTAACCGACGTGTCGAAACGCTTCTGTTCCGCTGTTTCGCGCGTGAAGGCACGCACGACCTTAATCCCTGCCATGTTTTCTTGCAACACGGTATTGAGCGACGACAAGCGCTGTTGAATTTGCTCGAACAACGGTTGCGCGACAATCCCAAAAATCATGAACATGACCATTGCAATGGGCAAAATGGGCAGCACAACCAGCGTCAACTGCCAGTTGGTCAAGAACAGAATGATCAGCGTAGCGACCAACAAAAGCGCCGCCTGCGCCGATAAAACCAAGCCCTGTGCGATGAACAAGCGGACACGTTCTACGTCGTCGGTCGCGCGAATCATCAGTTGACCGGTTTGATTGCGGTCGTGATAGCTGAACGACAGCCGTTGAATCTTCGAGAAGATTTCGTTGCGGAAATTGAACGCTGCGCCCTGCGAAATCTTCTCGCTCATGAATGCCTGGATGAACGAGAAAATCGCGCGCGTTGCCGCTAATACCACGATGACCAGAACCGCTGTCACCAACCATGATTCGGCGTTCACTTGGGTATTGCGGAGTTCGTCGATGGTGTTGCCCGTCGTCAATGCTGCGATGCCTCGCTGTAGCGGCGGCAGCGCCATAATTTGATTGGCAATTGTCCCTTGTGTCACTGCGTTGATCATGTTTTGGATCAACTGTGGCACAGCGAGCTGTGCGAGGCTGGCGATGACCAATGCCCCATAGGTGATATAAGTCGCACGGCGTTGCTTGCCCAAATAACCAATCGCCCGCCCAATGCCGCCGGTGTTCGGCGGGCGCGCTTCACCTCTACGTCGTCTTGACGGACTTGCTGCTGCTGCTGTCAAGATATTTTCCTCTCTATACGCGGATACGTGTGGATAAACGATTAAGAATCTGCATGATCATCGTCGGCATTTGGAAAGCAGCGATCCATGTGTTCTTTGCCGATGTGCTGGTAAGCGTCGATACGTTCTTTCATCCCCTGTAATATAATGTCGCCATCGGGCAAATGTGAGACGACTTCGCGCAAGATTGACATCAACTGTTGTTGGCGTTCGCTGCCCAAACGAGTCAGACTTTCCGCCAATACATCGTTCGACAGCAGATGGAATTTGTTCAATGTTTCGCCGATGATGAGATTGCCGTCGTCGGTCAACAATAGCGGTGCGCGGCGGCGATCAGCGGGGTCTGTTCGGCGCTCCAGATATCCTTTTTTGACCAGCGAGTCGACTGCTGGTACCAGGGTTGATGGATCAAGCCCGAAAACACGGCTCAGATCGCTGATCGTTTGCGCTTGATGCTTGACGGTCATAAGCAATCCAAACTGAAGCTGACTGAGCGGAATTTGATGGTGTGCCAATACTTCTTCAACGTTGCGGACGACAGCACGATGCAGCGCACCCACCAATAAACGTATTTCTGCCGCCGAACGGGTCTCTTCAGAAAATAACATTGGTATGCCAATCTTTTGGCTATCAAATTATTTGTATACAAACTATATGGTAATCCGTCATGAGCGTCAAGTGCAGGGTTTTTAAGCGCGTGTGATCTTTTTGGGTTGAAGTCTTTACACGGTCGCGGTAAAATACCTTTGTAGAATGGAGTCGCACATGACTGAAAAGTCCCTGATTCGCCAACTCCTGAATGACCTCCGCAGTGACGATAAACAGAAGCAGCAAAGCGCGCTTCATCACCTGACTCAGATCAAAGACGAACTGAATGATTCGATCAACCTCCCCGAATTTTTCGGTGCGTTGACTCAGCGTGACCGCCATGTGCGGATGTTTGCTGTGAAGATGTTAGGCAAAATTGGTGATAGTGATGCGGTAGAACCGCTGACTGAACGGTTGACAGACCGAAGCAAAGATGTCCGACGAGCGGCGGCACAGGCGCTCGGTCAAATTGGTGATAACGCGGCGCTGCCCGCGCTGATTGGCTCGCTGCTCGCTGATGACAACAGCTTTGTACGATGGGAAGCAGCGAAATCACTCGCCATTATTGACCATCTGGGCGCGATCCCGCCTTTGTTAGAAGCACTTGAAGCCGACGAAAACAGCTATGTTCGGTTTGCCGCTGCTGAAGCGCTCGGTCAAATCGCGGATGGTATCGCGCTCGAAGGCTTGGAAAATGCGCTGCTGCGCGATGACAATCATTATGTGCGCTTCGCGGCGGCAAAGGCATTAGGTCAAATTGCGGATCCGTCATCGGTTCCGGCGCTGCTCAAAGCACTCAACACACATAATACGCACATCTGGCACGCGGCGGCTGAAGCGTTGTGGGTGATCGACGAAGACGCCATGCCGTATATCCTCAATTCGCTGGTGAGCGCCGATATGAACTTGCGGCGCGCGGCGTTGAAAGCGATTTTGTGGTTGTCGGTTGAATTTGATGATGAAGACGCCGCGGTGCGCGATGATGTCGATTGGATGGGGTCATGGGGCTGGTGGAATTAACACCCGCCTAAGTGAATTATGAGAAATTGGGGGCGCACGAACGTGTGCCTCTACACTAATCGTCGTTATCGAGTGGTTGTTTACAAGGAGATCAGCACATGGCGACACGCAATGCAGAAGCGACATGGCAAGGCACATTGAGCGAAGGCAACGGTAACATGAAGGTCGGAAGCGGCGCGCTCGATGTGCCGTTCTCGTTCAAAAGCCGTTTCACCGAAGGCGACCCGATGACCAACCCCGAAGAATTGATCGGTGCGGCGCACGCGGGCTGCTTTACGATGGCACTGAACAACCGTTTGTTCAAAGAAGGCTTGACGCCAACGCGCATTCACACCGTCGCGCACGTCCAAATGGGACAAACGGATGCGGGCACGACGATCACCCAGATCGACCTCGTGACCGAAGGTGAAGTACCGGGTCTCGATCAGGCAGCATTCGCGGCGCACGCCGAAGCAACCAAAGACACCTGCATCGTATCGCGCGCGCTCGCTTCGGTGCCGATGACGATTCAAGCGACGCTTAACAGCTAAATCACCACTGCTACGAAACGAGATTTGTATGGGCGACCCACCGGATCGCCCATTTCTACGGGTGCAGCCCGCAGCCCGTTACAGCGTCATTCATAATAATCACAAGTATCGAGCGGCAGTACGATAAACGTGTCGTCGGTTGGCTGTCCATCACGACGGACGGCGAGGCGCGCGCCATCCGTCGGATCGATCCAGCCGATACGAAGGTCGGCAGCAGTGGGAGCGTTCGAAAAATACAGGCGATCGCGCGTCTGCTCAAATGGTATCCACGCTGAGGTTGGGTTGTAGCCGCCGTTCGGTTGGCGATCGTGTTGCGCTAAAATAGCACCATCGGCGTCGATCATATGCACAAACCATTGATAATCGGTCGCTAATGGCGCGCTTGTTTGCCACCCTAAATCGATAAATATGCCATTGTCAGTGATACGACTACATAAAGCAGTCAGTTGGATCGCGCCAAAACGGTACTCGTTGAACGAGGTTGTAGTGAGTGGCATCGGCATCGGGGCGGGTTGAAACAAAAGCACTCGATGACCGTCAATCGCGCTTTCACCTCCAAAATAAGCGTCGCTCCACAAATCACGTTCGATCCAATTCTCTGGCATGGCGGGTGGATACCACGTCATCAACCATAACCGATCATAGTGCCGCAGAGCATAGGTGCGTAATGTTAAGGCGCGCTGATCCTGATATTCAAGCGGCGCGTTCAGTGTGATCACATTTTGCCGCGTCTCCAAATCGATCAAGCCCGCGCCATAAGCAGTTGTCGCTGCCAAAATCGTACCGGGCGGCTGCATGACATCGTTCAACACGCGAATACGCTGTGCTTCTGGCATAGTCGCGCGCCGCGCGCCAATCCCGTTGAGCGCAATAATGATAATGACAATGGGAATCAGGATGTTCAAGCGTGGTCGTAACGCCAACAAAATGCCCACGATAAAGACCGCGCTGACCAACAGTACATGCACGATGTCAGCGTCGTACAGCGCGACTGGATCGAGCTGCCAACCAGATAAAAGCAGCGCGAGATGACCGATAATCGGGCTGAGCGCCGGGTCAACCAGCACGCGCGTATCGAGTAGTGTGACCGGCGCGGCGAAGTCCCCTGTGAAAAAGTGCGCGAACAAATACGTGTTGTGTGGCAAATAACTGATCAACGCACCCAGCACTTGCACACCGACCGAGATCACGACGATGACCCCAATCGAGACGAAAAACCAACGTCGACCCCATGCTGATTGTACGAGTGGTGCGATCAGCAGTGTCATTAACGGTAAAACGGGGATCAAGAAGCGCGCGCCCCACACAATGCCGCCGTGCCAACTCCACCACGCGGCGAACATCAACGCTTGGGCGGCGATCAAGGTCAGAAATAAGACTGTGACTCGCCGTGTTCCGGTGGCGCGAAACAGCATAAATGCGCCCGGCAGTGCTAGGAATAAAATCGGGTTGTACCAGAAAACGCCACGATATGGACTCAAGAATAAGCCATATAACCCCGTCGTGATCGGATGGATAAAGCCTTCACCATCCTCAAACCGATAACCGCCTTGCAACGGATCGCCAAATCGGGTGATATTGAACAGCGCCAACAGGGTGATGGCAGCGACGATCGGTGCGGCGTACCATAACGCGATGATCAATGCGCGCCGAAATTGAACTGGTAACTTGATCAAGATCGCGACGCCGAAAATCGGCGCATATAACGTATAGACCGCGTTGATTCCAATCAAGCCGCTCACGCACATGCCGATGATGAGTACATCAAGTGCGCGCGCTTTGTCCCAAAAACGATGGGTGTGCAGCGCGGCGATCACGAGTAAAAGTGCGGTGAGCGGCTCGCCAAATAATGTTTTGGCATAAACGAGTGCAAATGTCGCGCCGCCGTAAATTAAGCACACCACGAATGCAGTGTGTGCTGCGTATTTAAGGCGTCGAATCAGTGTGTATAAAATCGCGGCAGTTGCGGCGGTGACCAATGGATTGAACAACATCGCCGTCGCGCGCGTGGTCAACCAGGAAGCCGTATCTGACGCGATCACAAATGGGGCGAGCGCTAGGGATGGGATAATCCCTTTTTTGGAATACGTCGCGCCGTCTGTGCCAGTACGCCCCATGCCGCTCCCAGCGGGCATGATCCAGTCGGTATAAGCGATGCTGTTCATGTCGGCTGACCCGGTACGTACAAGCGCCGCCGAAACTGCGAGTAGCGCTTCGCCATCGAGCGAATCAGGTTTATCGATATAAATCAGTAAATAGGCGCTGAGTAACAGGCAAAATAACGACCAGCGCAGCCGTGAATCTGAAGATTGTATGAAAAAGCGCCTGATGACTTTCATAAATACCTTAAGATAGGTTAAGAACGTGTGTGCTTATGAACGACCCGCACACCCCGCAAAAGGATACCATAAGCGAACATGGACACGCTGATAACGCTGACGGATATGGGCTTGTACTGCCCACAGGGCGATTTTTATATCGACCCATGGAGTAGTGTGCCGCGTGCTGTGGTCACGCACGCACATGCCGATCATCTGGCGTGGGGCTGCCAGAACTATCTGGTCAGCAAACAGGGTGAACATGTTTTTCGCGCGCGTTTAGGCTGGCAAGCCTCGCTGCAACTGCTGCCGTATGGTCAAACGGTCGGTCTTAACGGCGTGCAGGTCTCGCTGCACCCCGCCGGGCATATTTTGGGGTCGGCGCAAATACGTGTCGAATATCAAGGCGAAGTCTGGGTGATCACGGGCGATTACAAAACTGAACCTGATATGACATGTATGCCATTCGAGTTGGTGCATTGTCATACCTTCGTCACCGAATCGACCTTTGGCTTACCGATTTATCGCTGGCAGCCGCAGCGTGAGACTTTTGACGAAATTAATCAGTGGTGGCGTATTAATCAGCGTGAAAAAAAGGCGAGTATTTTATTCGGCTACGCGCTCGGTAAAGCACAGCGCCTGCTCGCGGGCGTCGATTCATCGATTGGTGAGATTTTTACGCACGGCGCGGTCGAGCGTATCAATGCCAGCTACCGCGAAAGTGAAGTGCTGCTGCCGCCAACCGAATATGTCAGCCGTGCGGCAGAACGCAAGCCGGATTGGTCGCAATCACTGATAGTCGCACCGCCATCGGCGCGTGGCACGAGTTGGATGCGTCGTTTTGGTGATCATTCGACCGCGTTTGCGTCCGGTTGGATGGCGATTCGTGGGGCACGCCGTCGTCGCGCGGTTGATCGAGGTTTTGTGTTGTCCGATCATGTCGATTGGGATAACTTGCTGCGCGTGATCAACGAGACGGGCGCGGATCGCGTGTGGGTGACGCACGGCTATACGGCGGTCGTCGTGCGCTGGCTAATCGATCATGGCATCGATGCGCACATTGTGCCGACGCGCTTTGAAGGCGAACGCGACGACAGCGCCGATAATCAGGAAAACGACGAAGAAAACTAAAAATTAAGAACGAATAAAAAAGTTTCCTTTAGGAAGTATGTGGAAGCATTTATCTGAAAAGCGCCGTAAAACATATGCTTTCGACCCGAAAGTTGAACCCATGCGACGATTTGCCGAACTGTACGCCGAACTCGACAACACCACTAAGACCAACGCCAAAGTCGATGCGCTCGCGCGCTATTTTGCCGAAGCGAACGCAGCGGACTCGGCATGGGCACTCTATTTCTTGAGTGGGCGGCGCGTCAAGCAGTTGATCAACGCGCGCAAGCTGCACACATGGGCACTGGAGGCGACCGGCATCGACGAATGGCTGTTCGGTGAATGTTATGACGCGGTGGGCGATATCGCCGAAACGATCAGCTTGCTGCTCCCGCGCGCCACCCGCCAGAGCGATTTGTCGCTGACGGGGTGGGTGGAAACGCGGCTGATGCCGATCCGTACACTGGACGAAAGCGCACAGCGACTCATCATGCTCGGTGCGTGGGAGGAACTCGACGGTACCGAACGTTTTGTGTGGAACAAACTGATCACCGGTGGTTTTCGTGTCGGCGTCTCTCAGTTACTGATCACACGGGCGCTGGCGCAAGCCAGTGGCGTTGATAAAGAGACGGTCGCGCATCGCTTGATGGGCGCGTGGCAGCCGACGGCGGATTATTGGGCGCAGTTGATCGCCCTTGAAACCAGTTCGAGCGATGTCAGCCGCCCGTATCCGTTCTTTTTAGCGTATCCCACCGAACGCGCCGCGCTGGATGCACTGGGTGAGGCAGGCGATTGGCAAGCCGAATGGAAATGGGATGGCATCCGCGCCCAATTGATCCGCCGCGAAGGACAAAGTTACTTATGGTCGCGCGGCGAAGAATTGATCACCGAACGTTTTCCCGAAATTATCGAGATGTCGGCGGCACTAGCGGACGGCACTGTGATCGATGGCGAGATTTTGCCGTGGAAAGACGGCTTGGTCATGCCTTTTGCCCAGTTACAGCGGCGTATCGGGCGCAAAACACTGAGCAAGAAAATCTTGTCCGATGTCCCCGTCATCTTCTTGAGCTACGATGTACTGGAATGGGGTGGTCACGACATCCGCGAACAACCATTGAGCGAGCGGCGTGTAATTTTGACTCATATCATGGCGGTGACCAATAATCCCGTCTTAGGGTTGTCACCCCTTGTTGAAGGCGCGTCATGGGATGAACTGGCGGCGCAGCGCGAACGTGGACGCGAACGCAATGTCGAAGGCTTGATGCTAAAGCGCAAAACGTCGCCGTATCGAGTGGGGCGTCAGCGTGGCGACTGGTGGAAGTGGAAAGTCAACCCGCTGACGATTGATGCGGTGCTGATTTATGCGCAACGAGGCAGCGGTAAGCGCGCCAGTTTGTATACCGACTATACGTTCGGCGTGTGGAACGAGACAGGTGAACTGGTGTCGTTCGCTAAAGCGTACAGCGGCTTGACCGACGACGAAATTCGACAGGTTGACAGCTATATCCGCCGCAACACGCTTGAAAAATTTGGTCCGGTACGCACGGTCAAGGCGGAATTAGTGTTTGAACTGGCATTTGAAGGCATTCAGCGCTCGACGCGGCATAAATCGGGGATCGCGGTGCGTTTTCCGCGCATTTTGCGTTGGCGCACCGATAAAGTTATCCAGGACGCCGACACGCTAGAAACCATTCGTGCGCTGCTTCCGCCAGAATAAGGACCAATGATATCAATATGACGACGCAAAAGCGGCTGAAATCGCTACACTTAAACTTATCTTGCTGAACGACATTGAAAGGATCATTGAATGAAGCGCAAATATGGGCTTTTGGGCGTCGTTGCATTTCTATTACAACTTCTGGGGGCGCTGGCGGTCATTGGCGCGATTATTGGAATTGGGCTGGCACTATATCTTGGATATGCTGCCGAACCGCGACAAGATATGCAATTTTTGATCGCACAATCGATCAGTATTTTGGTTGGTGGGGTTGTCTTATATGCGTTCGGCAGCTTGATCAACGTGTATCGTGATGTCGAACTGAACACGCGGCGTTCGTCCTATTATCTGATGCAGCTTGCGCGTCGCAGCCGCTTGAGTGCCGAAAGACGTGCGGCGCGTACAGCGAATCAAGCGCAAACGCCACGCCGCCAACGCCCGATCATGACCGAAACATTGCCAAAAGGCTAGGCGACACGAAATCATATGCCCCTCATCGACGATTGGTTTGCCTCGCGCGCTTGGAGTCCATTCGGGTTTCAGCGTGCGACGTGGAAGGCGTATCAAGACGGACAGAGCGGTTTGATCCATGCGGCGACGGGGACGGGTAAAACCTACGCGGTGTGGATGAGCGCGCTGAGCGAATGGATCGACGAACACCCAGACCGTACGATGTGGAGCGAGCAAAAACCGCCCGGCTTGCGTGTGCTGTGGGTTACGCCGCTTCGTGCGCTCGCGTCTGATACTGAAAATGCGCTGCTCCAACCTGTGCGCGATTTAGCGCTGCCGTGGATCGTCGAATCGCGCACGGGCGATACCACATCGACGGTGCGCGGTCGTCAGCGTCGCCGCCTGCCGACGGCGTTGGTCACAACGCCGGAAAGTTTGAGTTTGCTGCTGGCGAACAAAGATGCTGAGCAAAACTTTCGCGATCTGCGGCTAATCGTGGTCGATGAATGGCACGAACTGATGTCGAGCAAGCGCGGCACACAGACCGAACTCGCGCTGGCACGGTTGCGCCGTTGGCGTCCGAGCGCGCGCTTGTGGGGGTTATCCGCGACGATGGGCAATCTTGACGTGGCACTGCGCGCTTTGATTGGCACGGCAGAGTATGCGACGGGCGAAATCAAACAAGGCGTTTTGATTCAAGGGCAAGAACCGAAAGCCATCCATATCGACTCGATCATTCCGCCGACGATGGAGCGTTTTCCATGGGCGGGGCATCTCGGTTTGAAACTGCTCGACTCTGTGATCGGTACGATCCAGCGTGGACGCACGTCCTTGGTCTTTACAAATACGCGCGCGCAAACCGAAATCTGGTATCAAGCGATTTTGGACGCCAAACCGGAATGGGCAGGTGAGATCGCGCTGCATCATGGCTCACTTGATAAAGCATCGCGCGAATGGGTAGAAAATGGATTGCGCGAAGGCAAATTGCGCTGTGTGGTGTGCACGAGTAGTCTCGATTTGGGGGTCGATTTTGCGCCCGTCGATGTCGTGATTCAAGTGGGCAGCCCAAAGGGAGTGGGGCGGTTGCTTCAGCGTACCGGGCGCAGCGGACATCAACCAGGCGCAGAGAGCCGCGTGACGTGTGCGCCGACTCACGCCTTCGAATATCTGGAGATCGCGGCGGTGCGCGACGCCGCATCGCGCGGGATTATCGAGGCGCGCCCGCCCATCGAAAAGCCGCTTGATGTGCTGTCGCAGCATTTGGTCACGGTCGCATTGGGCGGTGGCTTCGTCGCGGATGAACTGTTTCAAGAAGTACGTACCGCCTATGCATATCGTCAATTGACACGCGGCGAATTCGAGTGGACGTTGGATTTTGTCGCGCGTGGTGGTAATGCGCTGCACGCCTACCCGGAATACAGTCGCATCGTGCTCAACGCTGACGGGCGTTATCAAGTCGATAACAATGTCATGGCGCGGACGCACCGGATGTCGATTGGCACGATTTTGGGCGATGCGACGCTAAAAGTGCAGTTTATACGCGGCGCGGAGATCGGCTTTGCTGAAGAAAATTTCCTCGCCCGTTTGCAGCCCGGCGACAAGTTCACCTTAGGCGGCAAGGTGCTGGAATTTGTCCGTATCCGCGATATGAAAGCATGGGTACGCGCCGCGTCTTCGAAACGGGGGATCGTACCGCGCTGGTTCGGCGGATCGCTGCCGATTTCGAGCGAATTGACGCAAGCTGTGCGCGAAAAACTTGACGAAGCGCGCGCAGGCGTGTATGCCAGCGACGAAATGCGCGCGATCCGCCCGATTTTGGAACTACAAGCCAAATGGTCGACTATCCCGTCGCGCAACGATTTATTGATCGAACGAGTCAAGACGCGCGAAGGGAATCACTTGTTTGTGTATCCGTTTGAAGGGCGCTTAGTTCATGAAGGCATGGCGTCGTTGATAGCGTATCGTGTGAGTCGCATGACCCCGATCACGTTTACAATATCGGTCAACGATTACGGTTTTGAACTGCTTTCGCCTGACGAAACACCGCTCGATGATATGCTACCAACTGTATTTTCAGCCGACAATTTAGCCGACGACATCGCACACAGCCTGAACGCATCCGAACTTGCCAAACGTCAATTCCGTGAGATAGCGCGCATCGCCGGGTTGGTAATTCAGCGTTTTCCGGGTGGGCAAAAGAGTGCCAAACAGCTACAGGCATCGAGCAGCCTACTCTATGATGTGTTCACCAAATATGACCCGGATAACCTGCTGCTGCATCAGGCATATCGAGAAGTATTAGAACGCCAACTGGAGATCAACCGCTTGCAGAACGCCTTGGAAAAAATCATGGCTGGGAAAATTATTCTCAACGATGTGCGCCGTCCAACGCCGTTCGCCTTCCCGTTGTTGATTGAGCGCGTGCGACAAACCATGACCAGTGAAGCATTGGCGGATCGCGTACGTAAAATGACGTTGGCGCTTGAAAAAGAGATCATACACGAACAAGTCGCGCCTAAACATCAGTCGTCGGCGTTATAGCGTTCATGTCGATTCCGATGGTCACGTCGATTGCCAACGAACCCGTGCATTTATACGCGCAGCGTGGTTTGTATGTGCCGCGCCTGGGTGTATTGTTGATCACGGATACCCATTGGGGCAAAGCATCGACGTTTCGGCGTGCGGCGATTCCGGTGCCGACTGGCGATCTTGCTGACGATTTGGCGCGCTTGGATACGTTGATCGCGGCAACACACCCACGTCGCCTCATTGTTTTGGGCGATCTTGTTCATGCTGCGCGCGGATATGAGCCGATGATGCTTGGCGAAATCGGCGCTTGGCGTACGCGCAACGCCGACTTGCCAATCACACTGGTGCGCGGTAATCACGATACCCATGCAGGTGACCCGCCGCGCGACTGGGATATCGATGTCTATGACGCACCATACCTGCTGCCGCCGTTCGTACTCATGCACTACCCGGCGCGGCATGAAGCAGGGTATGTGCTGTCCGGTCATTTACACCCGGCGGTGCAGTTGGTCGGTAAAGGGCGACAAAAGCTTAAACTGCCGTGCTTTTGGATTCAACGTTACCATACGGTACTGCCCGCATTCGGTTCGTTTATCAGCCATATGACGGTGACGGCGCGTGAGTCGGATCGGGTCTATGTCATCGCTGATCAGGACGTGATTGCAGTTTGACAGGCACATCCGATTCATGATAGCCTAATCTTTATAACGTAGTCGTCAGTGCAGGTACGTTTTTGACCCGGATGTCAAACGTACAATGGGGGAAGCCGGTGTAAGTCCGGCGCTGTCGCGCAACGGTAACGGAGTGAGTAGCCTCCGAAGCCCGAATGCCCGCCTGAACTGCCGCTCGTAGACCACCTTCGCGCAAAAAGGGTGGAACGGGCATAAGGAATTCGATTCTATTTCATCGATCCCTAATTGTCCCGCATCGAAGCGGGATTTTTTATTGCATCAATGCACCGTATTCCGCGCGAATGGTGGCAACTTGTCTTTTGTTTCAGTAAAGGATAGTGCCATGCGTTTACGTTTTTTGTCACGCGCCGGGTTCGCTGCGTTGATCGCGCTGCTCGTCGCCCTTGTTCCGGCTGCGTCCGCGCAAGATGCCGCCAATCTGGTTGATGGCTGCGTCGAAAGCTACGACGCGGAAACCGATTACTTCCCCGAAAAAGCCAGCATCGTCGATGCGACGACGTTTGAAGTCGAATATTTTAACAATTACAAGGTGATCCGCGTGCTGACGCCGTGGGCGGGTGCGGAACAAGCCTATGAATATGTGCTGGTGCAGTGCGGTACACCCGCGCCCGAAGGCTACGACGACTCGATCATCATCGAAGTCCCGATTCAAAGCGTGATCGTCATGTCCACGACCTATCTGCCGCATTTAGTCGAACTCGATGTTTTAGCGTCGTTGGTCGCGGTCGATGAAGCCGATTTTGCTTATGACGCCGAGGTGCGCGATTTGATCGAAGCAGGCGATGTGATCGAGGTCGGCGGCGGCAGCACGGTCGATGTCGAACAAGTACTTGAACTCGACCCCGATGTCGTGATGACGTATGGCTTGGGTAATCCCGACTTCGACGCGCATCCGGTCTTGATCGAGGCGGGGATTCCTGTCGCGCTCAACGCCGATTATGTCGAAACCTCACCGCTCGGTCGCGCCGAATGGCTCAAGTTCACGGCGATGTTTTACAACCGCGAAGGCGCGGCAAATGATTTATTCAATGTCGTGGCTGCCGATTACGAAGCCTTAAGCGCAAGCGTGGCAGATATTGAAGATCGCCCTACCGTGCTGGTCAACGGTATGTTCATGGATACCTGGTTTGTGAGTGGTGGCGGCAGCTTTGCGGCACAGTTGATCGAAGATGCGGGCGGCGCTTATTTATGGGCGGACGATGAGTCGCAGGGTGGTCTGCCACTGTCGTTTGAAGCCGTGCTGGATCGTGCGCAAGACGCCGATATTTGGCTGAACGCGAATTTCTGGCGCTCGCTCGATGAAGGGTTGGCGGAGGATGAACGGTATGCTGAGTTTGCGCCGTTCCAAAATCAGTCGATTTTCAATAACAACGCGCGAACGACGGAGTTGGGTGGCAACGATTACAGCGAGTCGGGCGTGTTACGTCCTGATCTGGTACTGGCAGACTTGATCAAAATTTTTCATCCAGACGTGCTGCCCAACCACGAATTGATTTACTATCAGCAGTTGCAGTAAACCGCAATGAGACGACGAAACGTTGTGGTTGTGCTGGCGGTCGGGTTGATGGTTGCGTTCGCTGCAAGTCTTGCGCTGGGTTCGGTCAATATTCCCTTGAGCGAGATCGTCACGATTTTGCTTGGAGGCGAACCTGCGCGTGAGTCGTGGCGGACGATCATACTCAATTTCCGGCTGACTAAAGCGATCACAGCGGGATTAGCAGGTGCGGCGCTGGGCGTGAGCGGGTTGATTATGCAAACGTTATTTCGCAACCCGCTTGCCGATCCATACGTGTTGGGAATCAGTAGTGGCGCGAGCTTAGGCGTCGCGTTGGTCGTGCTTGCCGCCGGGTCAACCGGGCTAACGTTGTTATCGGGCTTAGGTTTGGTCGGCGATTTCGCGCTGATCCTTGCCGCTATCACAGGTGCGGCGGCGGTTTTGGTCATTGTGATGTTGGCGGCGCGGCGCGTTGCCAGCACAATGACTCTGCTTATTCTGGGGCTGATGTTCGGTTACGCAACAGGTGCGCTGGTCAGCTTGCTTATCCATTTCAGCATCGCGGAGCGCGTGCAGGCATACGTAAACTGGACGTTTGGCAGCTTTGGCGGCGTGACATGGAGTCAAATGCCGTTTTTGGGGGGTGCAGTCATCATCGGATTGGGCGGTGCAGTGCTTTCGAGCAAGCCGCTCAATGCGCTCTTGTTAGGTGATGCTTATGCACGCAGCATGGGATTGAATATTCGCGCAGCGCGCGCACGTCTGATATTGAGCGCGGCGATCCTGGCAGGAGCAGTGACCGCATTTTGTGGTCCCATCGGCTTCTTAGGAATCGCCGTGCCGCATGTTTGTCGCGGATTACTGCGTACGTCGGATCATCGGACGTTACTGCCCGCCACCATCATCTTTGGTGCCATTCTCGCTCTGCTTGCGGATATCATCGCGCAAACCCCAGGTACGACAACTGTGCTTCCACTCAATGCGATTACGGCATTGTTCGGCGCCCCAATTGTCGTCTCGGTAATTTTGCGTCGCCGCACGACCGAAGGGACGTTCGCATCGTGACAGCAATTTTGACCGCACAGAACTTATCGATTGGCTATCGGCATGGGCGTGACGTGATACCTGTTGCAGAACGCCTGAATTTTGAGCTGAATGCTGGTGAATTAGTCTGCTTGATCGGCGCGAATGGCATTGGCAAAAGCACGCTCATGCGTACGCTAGCCGGAATGCAGCCCACGCTGCGTGGGACTATTTGCATTGGTGATCGATCGATACAATCGTTCAGCACCGTCGAATTCGCGCGGCAGGTCAGCATTGTACTGACAGAGCGACTCGATGTTGGGCTGCTCACCGGGCGCGAATTGATCGCACTCGGTCGTCATCCGTATACCGATTGGCTAGGACGCCTGACGACCAACGATCATGATACGATTAATCGCGCCATCGCCGCCGTTGGTGCGAGCGCACTTGCAGATCGACCCTTTTCTGAATTGAGCGATGGCGAACGCCAAAAAATTCTGATTGGGCGGGCGCTGGCACAATCGACGCCGATCATGATGCTCGACGAACCGACGGCATTTCTGGATGTGCCGCGCCGCGCGGAAATAATTTACATGCTGCGCGCACTGGCGCATACGACTCAACGCGCGATTTTACTTTCGACGCATGATCTCGATTTGGCACTGCGCACGGCAGATCGTTTGTGGCTGTTTGGCGCTAATCATCAAATATACCGGGGTGCGCCCGAAGACGTGGTGTTATCTGGCGCGTTTGAAAGCGCGTTTGCCGATCCCCATAGTCGATTTAACATCGATTCGGGTAGTTTTCTCATGTCCGAGCATCGGTGCGGCATCATCCATGTAATTGGCAATGGTACACGCACAACCTGGACGCGGCGCGCGCTCGAACGAACAGGATTCCAAATTGATGATAACGCGCTTGATACGGTCGAAGTGTTAGCGGATAGCTGGCGCGGAGTGGTGAGCGGTCAGCCTGTGAATTGGGCGACTCTGGGTGATATGAATGCGTGGTTTCGCGAAAAGACCGCTGAGTGAACGAAGGGACGAGTCGTCGGTCATGACTCGTCCCCAAAGCGCGCGTTAGTTCAGTGTTGTGCGCAGAATATCCGCGAACAGGCTTTCGTAGATACGTACTCCCACCAGTTCACCGAGCCATACATCGGCAGTCGCCTCGCTATCGGCGGGGTAAATGGCTTCGGCAGTGACGACGAAATTGCCACGCTGCCAGTATGTAAGCGCGCGGGTCATGTCGGTGTCACAGAAATTCGCCGTGCTGATCAAGACCGGATACGGGAGTGCAGTATCTGCTTCAAGCGGGATATAACCGTCGGCTACAGGGATTTGGTACAGCGCGCCTTCGACATCGAACGCGGTCGCGAGCACGGCGGCTGCTTGTTCGCGCGATGCGAATGCATCCAGCGTGTAGCTGACGGCGTAAAACGGCGAACTATCCAGATCACAGATCTCGTTATCGACTCGAACGGCGGCACGATATTCGAAGCCGTTATCCGTTAGCAAAGCGCGGTAACTTTCCTGCAATTCTTCAGGTGCGCCCGCCACAGCCGAGTCGAGCGTACGCAGTCCGGTCACGTCACTGTTGGCGGCAAGTGATCCAGATAACTGTACTGTGATTTCGTTGATGCGCGCTTCGATTTGTTCGGCGGTCGCTGGAGCGCTCGCCTCATAGGTTGTCGTCACGGTTGTTGGGTCAGTGACGATCAAAACGGTTTGCAGCGCTGCACCAGGTTCAGTCGCGATTTGCGGGTCACGCAGTTCGATATTGGTGACATTTTCTTGACCTTCCAATACCTGACCGAAAATGGTGTGGCGGAAGTTCAGGTAATCGGTCGGCACAGTAGTGATAAAGAACTGACTGCCATTTGTGCCAGGACCCGCGTTCGCCATTGCCAGCCAACCTGGTTGGTCGAAGGTTAAAAAGCCGACGAACTCGTCCTGAAACTGATAGCCAGGACCGCCTGACCCTGTCCCGGTGGGGTCACCACCTTGCGCCATGAAATCTTGCAACACACGGTGAAACGTCGTGTTGTTGTAATAGTCATTTTGTGCTAAGAACACGAAGTTGTTGACGGTCACAGGGGTTAAATCTTCAAACAGGTCAATATAAACTGCGCCCGCTTCGGTGCAGAAAATCGCGCGGTAATCGATACCCGTTTCTAACACTTGTTCAGGCTGCGTATAGTCTCGGGAAGCAGGGTCAGCAGCCGGGAGCGCATTTTCACAAAGCTGCGTTGGCGTTTGCGCGGGTTCTTGCGCGCTGATCACGGCTGCACTGAGCGACAATGCCAGCACTGATGCCACGATCAGAGGTCGAAATTTCAACATAAATAGTCTCCTGATGAACCGATTGTCGTCGTCAGACACTATGCCCTGACGACATCGCGTGTATTGTACACGTTAGTTACCCCGTAATTGGATGAGGAATGTCGAATAAGCTGGCAGCGTTTGGAACGGCGTGTAGACGCCTGATCCATCAGCGAGCGTGATTAAGTCGCCCTCGCCAAACAGCAGCTCCGTCATGTTGACCTGCATATCTGGCAGCGTCAGCACGTAATCAGTGACGGGTTCGTCATCAAGGTTGAGCACGACCAGAATTGTCTCGTCGGCGGTTTCGCGCATGAAGGCATAAATATTCCGTGACCCCTCGACTTCAAGCACGGTTATCGTCCCGCGCGCCAACGCCGAATGTTGGGTGCGTAAGTGGATCAAGATGCGATAATGGCTGAGCAGAGAGTCCTCGACTGTGGTTTGTGCGCTGACACTGACGCTCATGTCATCATCGGAAAGGGGTTGCCACAGATTATCAGACTGTGTAAATCCGCCGCCTGGTGACTCATCCCATCGGAAGGGTGTACGGATATTTTCATCCGGTTTACGTCCGCTCATGCCGATCTCCTCACCGTAATATATGAACGGCACGCCGGGAGCTGTCAAGAGCAGCGACGCCGCCATTTTTGCCTCGTCGATATTGCCACGAAGTTCGCTCATCACCCGTTCTTGATCATGATTGGTGATGAACGTCGCATACTGCCCAAACGGATATAAATCCGCCACGCGCGTCGTGATCGAACGCATGGCATCCGGTCGATTTTGGTTAACGGTAGTCAAAATCGCAACTGCGAAATCAAAGTCGAAAACGAGGTCAACTTGCTCCGGCACATACTGCGATGACAGATAATCCGAGTCGTACACTTCGCCGACAGTCAGCGCATCCGCGCTAATGCTGTCGATGTAGTCGTTATAATCTGCCATCCATGCCAACGTTGATGGTGTATTTTCTTGATTTTCGCCTTCTTCGACAAAATGCTTGACTGCATCCAATCTGAAGCCATCGACGCCGATATCGGTCAGCCATTCGCGCGAAATCGCGTAAAGTTCATCTCTAACTACCGGATTTTGCAGGTTCAAATCGGGCATTCCGCTCCAGAAAAAGCCGTAATAGAAACGGTCGCCGCGCGGATGCCATACCGTTTCGTTGTTGGGTCCTCCAAAGCGTGGGTTTTCGTCCGCCCAGATATACCAATCGTCATAAGCGGGATCGTTGGCAGCGGACGCGATAAACCAGGGATGTTGTTCCGACGTATGATTGATAACCAGATCGATAATGACTGCGATTCCGCGTGCGTGTGCTTCACGGATCAAATCGCGCATATCGTCTAAGTTGCCATAATCCTGCTCAATTTGGTTATAATTGGTCACATCGTAGCCGTGGTAACTAACAGACTCATTAATTGGCATCAGCCAAATGCCCGTTATACCCAGATCGGTCGTCGTATTCGGGTCACCATCATTCAAATAATCGAGTTTTTCGATCACCCCGCGCAAATCACCGACCCCATCGCTGTCACTGTCGTAAAAACTGCGGACAAAAATCTCGTAAAAGACACGGTCGTTCCACCAATACAGCCGCCCGTCGCCATCTTCATGCTGGGCTTGCAGCGGCGCAGCGACTAAAACACTCAGCGCAATGAGTAAGATGAGTCGTTTGAACATCAAAAACGCTCCGTTAATTTTCGACGGTTGAATTATACAGCAGCCCGTCGCAAACCTCTGGTAAATACTGATAGATAACAACGCTTTCGTTGGCATATTCACGCCGCAAAAATGGCGCGTTAGCAGGATTAAAATCACCTTGTGCACGCGCAAAGGCATCATGCCAGATGTAGACGATATTCCAGTCGCGCAAAAATTCGCAGCGCCATGACGCTGGTTCTGCTGTGTCATAAAAACGGCGTACAAGTTCGATTTTGGCACCAAAGTTCGTGGTTTCGATCCAATGCCCGATAAAAACCCGCTGTCCGGTTTGTGCCACTAATTGACCGCCCGATCCCGCTCCTGAAATGTCGAACGTTGTCAAGATGGCATCCTCATCATTGGTTTCGCGCCGCAGCCATTCGTAAGCGCTGACCAGGTCTTGCGACATGTACAGCGCGGGATTCTGCGCCGTCGTATTGGCAAGGATCAACAACGCGATGGGCAGCGCGGCGAATGTGATGTAAATGCCGGTGACAAGCGTGCGGCGTCGCGAACGAAGTCGCTGTATCAGCGCAGACCAACCGAGCGCGGCGACCACCGCCAACGGCGTTTGTAAACCGATCAGGTATCGACGCTGCGTTGGAAGCGGGGCATACAGCAGGATGAGGACGATCACGATCCACAAAATCGGCAGCGCCAGATCGTTAAGCCGTAGGTGCCGCTTTCGTACGCCAGCCAGAACCGGAATCAAGAAGGGGAGATATCCCAGCACGTAGTAAAGTGGTGGCGGCGATAACGTGATATTTTGCGCGGTGAACGACCGCCAGATTGGGTCGCTTTGCGTGGCGGCGAACTGGATCAGCGTCAGCACCGTTTGAGCAGCGAACGGGATAACCAGCCAAAACGTTTGCCGCAGCGGCGTGTGTTTGAAGATCACAGCGTGTAATGTGAGGAGTCCAAATAACGGAATTGTCAGCACGATCACATAGGGCTGCACAATCGATAACGACGCTAAGGCAAACGTCAATACCAACGGACGATGATCTAGGAATGCAAGCACGGCAATGATTTGCAGACAGATTGCCGCCGCGAAATGCGGCATGAAAAGCGCGCCAGCAAGGTTGTAGGCGTCGATCAGCCAAAATTCTATCGGCGCGATGTTGCTGGCTTGTGCGGGAGCGATGAACAGCAACAGATAACTGACACCGCTCACCAACGTTGCAAAGAGCAGAAAAGTCCATCGCTCGGCTTGATCGGTGAAAAAGCGTGCGCCGAATGCCCACAACGTGGTTACCAGCGCGAATATCAACACCGCCCGCGCCATATGATACGTCACGGTGAGATTGAATGGCGTAATTGTGCCAAGTGCGACATAAAACCCTTGCACGAGCGGCAGCGCGGCATGATCTTCGCTCGTAAACAACAAACGATAACCAGAGTCACCGCGCCGCCCTTGCCACATTTTAGCGAGGTGGCTGTTGTAATCGACGCTGATCCCGTTGGGCAGTGCCGCCGCCCCTGTGTAAGAGTAACCCGATGGTGTATTGAGCGCGGGGATCAAATAAGGCAGCGAGGTGACGAGGGTCAATGCGAGCGCGAACATCCAGAGCGCGCGGGGATAACGTATCATGCCTTCCACCAGCGCCGGCGTGTGACGATGAGCAAGAACAGGATGGTAAAAGGAAGGGGCAAATATAAACTTGGGTCTTCGAACTCACCCTGTACGCTGGTCAGGAAATGTACCCAGGTCAGGATGATAAGGGCAATCGGAATGAAGAGTGCGCTCCAGCCAAAACGGGTCTTCGACCAAGCGTGGATATAAAACAAAATCGGCAGTGTGAAAACGACAAAATGAGTGGTTGCGGTACGGACGGCGATGAGGTGCGTGATTGTCAGCGTAAGCATGCTGACCCATAGTAAACGTTCAGGGTGGCGGCGTATCAGTATGCTGAACCACGCAATCAACATGTAAGCCACCAAAATACTGATTACAATCAGTTCGCCTGTGCTGCCCAAACCGAGATAATACTGTGTGACGACCCAGACCGGTGACCCGATGGCGGTGTACGACGAATAATTGCCGACCTGCCCCAGCCAATCACTAAGCCATGTAGGAAGCAAGATGAACGACGCGCCCATCAGCACGCCAAAGGTAAGCGTAAACGAACCCACATAACGCCAGCGCTGCTCACGCAGTGCGACGAGTAACAAAAATGGGACGATCAAGAAGCCCATCTGCGGCTTTATGGTTGATAAAGCGAGTGCGACGCCGCCAAGCGCGTCGTGACGACGTAAAAGCGCCCAAATCGCCAGCATTTCGAGGGCGTAGACAACAATCCCCGGCTGACCGAGCAGTAAGCCGCGCATAGCAAAGTAATCGAAGATCGCCCATAGCAGCACTACCGTCAGCAAAATGGGCGTTGGTCGCCACTTCAGAATAGCCAGATTAAGGATGAGCGCGCCGATCAAACATCCTTCGAGCAGCACCATCCAGATCGCGGATGCCCACGCATAATCGGTTGCAACAAGCGGCGCGACTACAAACACGGTATAGAACGGGTAGGCGAAATAACCGGGGTCTTCGTTTTCCGCTGCTGCGCGTCCGTAAATGCGTCCTTGAATATTTAGGCTGGCTTGCTCGCCATAAGGATTCAGTCCGTCGATGATATACGAGCGCGTGCCTTCCCATCGTGACATGAAATCATTGTGACCGGGAAACGGTGCAGTGAAGACGTTATGCGTGACCACGATATTGGTGAGCACGAGTGCCGCTAGAATGATGCCGAACAAACGTGTAGACGCGTGAATACGATTCATGACTCGCAAACTCCCTCATCGAGCGGTGTCATGCGGTTTGAATAGAGTGTGAAAATCACGTCGTTCAGTTGATACGTCTCGCGCGCCGCAAAACTGGCTTCCAGCCATGCGATTTGCGTTGTGAATAGTTCCTGGATCAGGGCGTATTGCGCTGGCGTTGGACTTAACACGACCCACCACACACGCTCCGCACCGCGTGCGGCGACCCGAACGCACGCGTCGGCATAAAAATTTAAGGTTTGTTGCGCAGGCATTGATAATGTGTCGTCTGCCGCGCCAGGTTCATCACGAATATAACGCTGCGTCAAATCACGAGCATAATAACGCGACGGCAGCGCCGACAATTTATCCTGATGGATGATGACATCTCCTTGAAGCCACTGCTGTGTAATTTGTGTTGTCATGGCTTGAAAAGGCGAACTTGGAAAATTCGACCACGTATATTGATAAAACAACCCAATCCCGACTGCGATAATCCCGATCCCGCCGACGATAAAGCTGATCGGTCGGGGTAAACCGCCGCGCGTCAGCAGCCAGGCGAGTAAAACGTACAGCATAAGCGCCGAACCAATCAGCGCACGGTCGATATACAACGGGCGTAATTGAGAAACGACCCATAATAGGGCAATAGGTGCGATGAACAGCCACAAGGCGAATAACAGACTGTCGCGTGTAGTGGCAGAGACGCGGCGCGTGCGCAACATAAGTTGCAAAATCATGAAGAATAGCAAAATGAGCGCCGCGCCTAAGCCGATCAAGGTGGATGGCGTGCCATAAGTGAGGTTGACTGTTGCGAACGACCGTAGTGTCACCAGTAGACTGGCAATGCTGGGAACAGGTATCCAATACGCGTTGCTAATGCTGACAAGTTGGTTCGGCAGCACAAAAAACAGCCATGGCGCGTAAAAGATGACCGCGACGCCTATGCCAGTCAATAATCCGGGCAATGCGTGCCAACGCCGCGCGATTATGGGGACGCACGCCAGTGCAGCGAGATAAAACGCGCCAAGCTGCTGTGTGTACAGTGTCAGCGCTCCAAACACCCCAAAGGCGATCCACCAGCCAACGGCTCGTTTTTCAATGCGGTAGGCACGCCAAAATGTCCATGTTGCCAGCACCAGAAATAACGCGAGCAGGCTGTACATACGCGCTTCTTGCGAATACTGAATATGAAACGGCGCTATGGCGGTGATAAACGCCGCGCTTAAGCCGATGCGTGTGTCGAACAAATCGCGCGACAGCAAAAAGACGGCGTAAATCGTGACCAACCCGATCAGTACGTTGAACAGCCGAACCGCGAAAGGGGACTGCCCAACAATCCACATCCAGTAATGAAGCGCCGTATAATATAAAAGCGGGTGCGGCTCGGATGCGCCGTTTGGTGTGATCGTCGTTGTACCCGTAAGCATCGACTCAACGCCCGTTTCAGCGAATAAAACCGAAAAGGCTTCGTCATACCAAAAATCGCGCTCGCTCAATTGAATCAAGCGCAATGCGAAAGCAATAACGAGAATGGCACTCAAAATCAATGTGGTTCGACGTGTCATAAAACCGAGTGTAGCCGATTCCAATGGGTTTGTCCCTTAAGTTCTCGACGTGGAATCGCGCTGAAGCGGATAAGAAATGAGTGAATAGCTGATTATCCGCACGGCATCATGACCGTTTAATTGTGTAAGATAGAACAATCGAAAATGAGTCGGGATTTGCCAAGATGACAAATTATGATGTGATCATTGTTGGTGGGCGTCCTTCGGGGTCAACGCTGGCTGCGCGCCTGGGGCAGGCAGGCTTACATGTTCTGCTGCTCGAACGGGCGACCTTTCCGAGTTTGCCGGGCGCATCGTGTCCGATGATCAACACGGCGACGATGCATATGCTGGACGAGATCGGCGCGGATGAAGCGCAGTATGCGCGCGATACGCCCAAAATTCGTACGATGGTGAACATTCTCGATGATGAAGAATTCTCATTTCGACTGCCAATGGCACATGGGCGCGACTATGCATATGCAATTGACCGCGCACGCTTTGATGATGCCTTATGGAATCATGCGTTAACGTATCCAACGGTGGAAGGGCGCGACGGCTTCTCGGTCACCGATTTGCTGTGGGAAAATGAGCGTGTTGTCGGTGTAATCGCGCAAGGTACAGATCGGGTGCGACACGAGTTGCATGCAGATGCCGTCATCGGCGCAGATGGACGATTCAGCTTGGTCGCGCGTAAAGTGAGTGCGCCCGAAATCGACGAACATGACGAAAATCCGACGACTTTGTACTATGCATACTGGAAAAATGTCGCGCCATTTCGTGATGGTTTACCAGTCATTGCAGCAGTTGGCAGTGGCAACGGGTACGGCTTTTTGATGATGGACAGTGCCGATGGCACGATTGCGCTGGCAGTCGAAGGGCGGTCAGAATTAATCGAGCCGGAACCCGGCAAGGCGGAGTCATTTTACCTGGATTTACTGCGCGAAACGCCCGTGATTTGGAAACGTGTGCAGTATGCAGAGCGCGTCACCGATGTGCGTGGCATGAAGAAAATTGGCAATCTGTATCGTGCGCCGGGTGGTGACGGCTGGGCGCTGACGGGTGATGCGTATCATCAAAAAGACCCGCTCGATGGGCAAGGTATTTATGATGCGATGTTCACCGCGCGTGCGTTGGCAGTGGAGATTGTGGCGTGGAAGCGCGGCGAGAAATCGTGGACGCAAGCCTTGATTGATTATGATGCGGCAGCGCGTGCCGAAACTTACGCGATGTATTTATCGACGCTGGCGCGTGTTCGATCAAGTTTGTATGCCCAAATGCCGAAATGGGCGTTGAATCTGTCCAAGCGCACGTTGATGCGATGGATGTTCCAAGACCCGACAATTCAAGAACAACTTGGTAAAATGATGACTCGTCAAATCGCCCCTGACCAAACGATGACGACGCCGACCGTGGTCAGTGCGTTGTTAACGGGTCCGCTGCGTGACTTGAGTAAAGCCCTTGAAAAAATTGGAGCGTAAGTGATGCAGCTCGATGTCAGTTCTATTCACCAAAACCAACCTGTTTTAGCGGCGGGTGTGCCGATTGAACAGGCGAAAGCCGCTTTTGTCATGCTGCACGGGCGGGGTGCAGATGCTCAAAGTATCTTGACGATTGCAAATGATATTGCGCATCCGGCGCTTGCCTATTTCGCTCCCCAGGCAAGCGGCAGTGAATGGTATCCGCGCCGTTTTATCGAACCGATTCAGACGAATCAACCTCATCTTGATTCGGCGTTGCAAACGGTCGATAGTATTGTGAAGCATGTTATCGACGCAGGTATAGATGCAGATAAAATCATGCTGCTTGGGTTTTCACAGGGCGCGTGTTTAGCACTGGAATATTCCGTGCGTCACGCCAGACGTTATGGTGGCGTTTTTGGGTTAAGTGGCGGCTTGATCGGTGATAACACCACGACATGGGAATATCCTGGTTCGCTCGATGGCACGCCTGTATTCCTGGGCTGCGATCCGCGCGATTTTCACATTCCTGAATCGCGCGTCCATGAGTCGGCAGTGATATTTGAGCGTTTTGGCGCGCAAGTGACAAAGCGTATGTATCCACAAATGGGGCATACCATCAACCAGGATGAAATCGAATTCGTTAAAAGCGTAGTCGCCTCAATCGTTGTGTAAGAGCGGGTCATAAACTCTCGTCAATTATGTGGGTGTGATTTACTTCTAACTACAACTTGAGAGGCAACCATGACGATTTTAGGCTTACATCATATTACGCTGGTGAGTTCAAACGCACAGCGCACGACGGATTTCTATACCAATGCCTTAGGGTTACGGCTGGTCAAGAAAACGGTTAATTTCGATGATCCGGGTGCGTATCATTTGTACTTTGGCAACGAGACCGGCGCACCCGGCAGCGCTATCACGTATTTTGAGTGGGCAGATGCGCCAAAGGGTCAACCCGGCATCGGCGGCACGCATCACTACGCGCTCCAGGTCGCAAATTATGACGGGCTGCTCAAGTGGAAGCGACGCCTGGTCGATCTCGGCATTGCCGTTGATGGTCCGTTTGACCGCCATTATTTTAAGTCGATTTATTTCCACGACCCTGATGGCGTGATCATCGAGATTGCGACAGCGGAACCGGGTTGGGCTATCGACGAAGCATCTGAAAGTATTGGCACGGAGCATCGTGATCCGCCCGCCGAGATGCTGCACAATAACCGCGACAACGAGACGATTTCCAAATTGATGTGGGAATCGCCTGTGCTCTATGTAACGCCGGATATGGCGCTTTCTAAAGGGATGCACCACATTACGGCGATTGGCAGCAATATCCAGCGTACGAATGCATTTTATGAAGGTATGTTGGGGATGCGTCGTGTCAAGATGACTTCTAATTTCGATGATCCCACATCAGCGCATTGGTATTGGGGTATCGGTGAAGGCAACCCTGGCACGATTATCACCTACTTTGAACGTGATCCTAGCAAGACCAAACGCGTACAAATGGGCGTCGGTCAAACACATCACATCGCATTTGCCGTCGCGGACGAAGAAGTCCAGCTTGAGTGGCGCGAACGATTGATCCAAGCAGGCATTCCGGTATCGCCTGTACGCGACCGCATCTATTTCAAGAGCATTTACACGCAGGATCCGGACGGTCATATCGTTGAATTGGCGACGGCAGGACCCGGTTTCGCGGTAGATGAAGACGTTGCGCACTTGGGTGAAAAGCTGATGCTGCCATCGTGGCTGGAACGCAACCGCGCTGCCATAGAAGACAGTTTGCAACCGATCACCATGCCAGCCTGGGAAAGTACCACATAACAGCAGGTGGGTAGTCACATCGATTGCAGATCAAAGGTACGTACAAACGTGCCTTTTTTGATCCTTAAAATCTGTTTTTTTTATGAAAACAAAATTGACCCCGCGAAAGTGGAGATTCTAACGTATTTCTGAGTATTAAACACGGAACTTTTGTGCTAAAATAGAGCATGTAAAAGTGATAGGAAAAGCGACGATGAAACCGACCGAAATAAAGAAGCTGCAAGCGCGGAGCCGCCGCATGACGGTGCGGTTGGTTGCGCCTAACACCTTCGTCGTCACCAGTCGATCCAACCCATACGCCCATCACATTGTGACGGTAGAAAGCAAGGCAGGCGGGGTAATCAGCGCACGTTGTACGTGTCCGTGGGCGCAAAATGGTGGTTTAGGTTGTTCACATGTGATGGCATCGTTGAATTATCTGGCAGCACGCAAAAATCGCGTGATCAGCTTCTGGCATAACGAAGCCGAGGCGCGACGGCAAAAAAACCGGATATTGAAGCTGGCGGGGTTTGGGCGTGATGAAGAATTGTTCATCACAAGCCGCGCGGCATAGAATCGACAAATTACCGAAATACAAAGGGCGACCCACCGGGTCGCCCTTTGTATTAAATATTTTATGCTTCGAGCATTTTCTCACGCGCCTTCTGGTCTTTCTGGCGCTTTTCATTGCTCATGATGCGTTTCCGTGCCCGCAGGCTGATCGGTGTGACTTCGAGTAGTTCGTCCTCGCCAATGAACTCGATGAAATCGTCGAGCGTCAAATTGCGGACGGCACGAACGCGCTCATCATCGGCATAATTCTTGGTACGAACCGCGCTCAAGGTCTTGGTCTTACACACGTTGACCGCGAGGTCTTCGGGGCGGATGTGTTCGCCGACGATCATGCCTTCATAGACTTCGACACCGGGTTCGATGAAGAACGTGCCGCGCTGCTGTACCGCGACCATGGCGTAGCTGGTCGCAGGACCCACTTCCCATGCGACCAAACTGCCAAAACTCCGGCTGGGAATATCGCCAGCGAGCGGTTCATAGCCATGGAAAATGCTGTGCATTTGACCCATGCCGCTCGTCTCAGCGAGAAATTGCGAACGGAAACCGAGCAAACCGCGCGTCGGGACGAGATACTTGATATAGGTCGTACCCATCTCGGTACGGATATCCTGCATCGTGCCACGTCGTCCACCGAGCATCTCCACGACTGTTCCAGTCATTGAGTCAGCAACTTCGATATGCACTTCTTCGACCGGCTCAAGCGTTTCATTGGTATCAGGGTCACGGCGCAAAATGACTTCTGGTTTGCTGATTTCAAACTCATACCCCTCGCGGCGCATGGTTTCGATCAAAATGCCTAGATGGAGTTCACCACGTCCGCTGACGATAAAGCGATCTGGCATATCACCATCTTCGACGCGAAGCGCGAGATTGCTGCGGGTTTCGTTAAACAAACGCTCACGCAAGCGGCGCGACGTTCCCCAACCTGTTTTGCCTTCGCGCCCGGCAAATGGAGACGTGTTGACGCCGAAGGTCATCCGCACAGTCGGTTCTTCGACTCGAATTGCTGGCAAACCCTCTTCGACAGAAACGTCGGCAATCGTATCGCTGATACCAATCGGATCAAGTCCGCCAAACGCAAGAATATCGCCTGCGCTGACTTCTTCGGTTTCGATCTTGGTCAGGTTGAAAAACGTGAACAGGTAATCGAGTCTGCCGGTTTTGCGTTCGCCATTTGGGGTAATCCGCACGACTTGCTGACCGCGCTTGAGCGAACCCGATTGCAAACGTCCGATCCCGATTTGTCCCTTATAGTTGTCGTACTCAATCGACGTGATGAGCAAACGAGCGGGCGAGTCGGGGTCAATTTCTGGTTCTGGAATTTCCTTGATGATGGTTTCAAATAACGGTGCGAGGTCATCCGCCAAATCGGTCGTATATCCTGCTTTGCCTTCCATGCCAATCGCGTAAATCACCGGGAAGCTTGCTTGTTCGTCACTCGCTCCCAATTCGATGAACAAGTCGAACGTCTCATTGAGGACGCTTTCGGCACGAGCAGCGGCGCGGTCGATTTTGTTGATGACGACGATGACGCGCAAGCCTTGTTCCAGCGCTTTACGCAGCACGAAACGGGTTTGTGGCATCGGTCCTTCGACAGCATCCACGAGCAGCAGAACGCCATCAACCATGTTCAAGACGCGCTCAACTTCACCGCCAAAGTCGGCGTGTCCGGGCGTATCGACGATGTTAACCTTGACGTCTTTCCAATACACAGCCGTGTTTTTGGCGAGAATGGTGATGCCGCGTTCACGCTCCAGCGTATTTGAATCGAGGATGCGTTCGCCCGCCATATCGTTATTGCGGAATACCTTGGTTTGTTTCAACATGCCGTCAACGAGCGTCGTCTTGCCATGGTCGACGTGCGCGATGATAGCGACGTTGCGAATGTCAGATCGCGTTAAAGTCACAGTGTACCTTTGGATTGCATAATTCGTATGATGGATAAGACTAATTTTACCATCCAAAGATTAAGCAATATAGAGGGATTTTGGTCGAACGCTTGAAGTTGTCTTGATTTGTGTGTAAAAGGCGGGGTGCAGAAGCCCCGCCTACTCTGTATTCGGGGAATTTAGCGCACGCCCAGCAGTACTTCGATGGTCAGTTGATCTAAACGTTCGTACGATAAACCGCGACGACCGATGGCGATGCGGTCAAAGGTGTGATTCTTGAGACGATCGGCAGTTTCGACGCTGAAGCCATCCGCCAGATAGCTGAATTCGCCATCATCAGCGTTGATTTGCGCGAGAAGCTGCTGAATTTCTGTATCAGCGTTCCAGCGTGCAGCTTTTTCCTTAAATATCAGATACGTGCGTATACACCCGCGCGCAAAATCTTTAACGCCTTCGTAATCTTCGGTGCGGTAGGCGTGTGCGTCGAAATGACGGCTGCCCGAATAACCGACATCTTCCAAAAATTTGACCAACAAAAAGTTTTGCTTGACCATTGACGAACCGAAGCGGAAATCCTGGTCGTAACGCCCAAAGGCTTGGTCATTCAGGTCGATATGGAACAGTTTACCTGCGTCCCACGCCTGACCGATGGCGTGCAGGAAGTTTAAGCCCGCCATATGTTCGTGGGCGACTTCCGGGTTGACGCCAAAGAGTTCGGGGTGATCGAGCGTGGCAATAAACCCAAGCATCGCACCGACCGTCGGCAAATACAGATCGCCGCGCGGTTCATTCGGTTTGGGTTCGAGCGCGAACTTAAGGTTGAAACCCTGCGACAGTGCATATTCTGCCAAAAAATTGACGCCATCACGATAGCGCTTGATCGCATCCGCCGGGTTTTTGGTCGCGTCGCTTTCTGTACCTTCACGTCCGCCCCAAAACACAAAGAGTTCCGCGCCCAGTTCGACGCCAATGTGCATGGTTTTCATGGTCTTGTGCAGCGCATAGGCGCGTACTTTTGCGTTGTTCGACGTAAAAGCACCATCTTTGAAGATCGGCTCGGTAAACATGTTGCATGTCGCCATCGGCACTTTCAAGCCGGTCGCCGCCAACGCCGCTTTGAAGTCGTCGATGATCTGGCGTTCTTCGGAAGGGGACGCGTCGATAGGCACGAGGTCGGTGTCATGATAATTGACGCCATAAGCACCAACATCCGCGAGCATATGAACAATTTCGACGGGACTAATCGGGTCGCGAACGGGCGTGCCGAATGGATCGCGCCCAACGTTACCCACTGTCCATAATCCAAAGGTAAAGCGATGTTCTGGTTGAGGACTGTAATCTGACATTTTAAGAATCCTTTGTCGATGAATTTATGCTCACTGTCGGGTCGATTGTAACGCGAGTTTCAGCGAGATGAATACTGGGCTTAGCACCAACTCGCACCAGCGAGAGCAGTACGCCAGCGATGATAAACGCGCTGCCCAGCCATAAATTCGTCGTAATGGCTTGATTGAGCAGCAGCACGCTCAAAAGGGTACCGACAAATGGCTGCGCGAAAAAGAACAGCGACGCAATCGACGCATCGACCAGAGCAAAAGCACGATTCCACATCCACATTGCGGCGGCAGTCGAGATAACGCCGAGATACAAAATACCAAGAATCGTGCCGCCGTCGATTACCCCAATCGGACGCGAACCGAGTTCGAGAATTGCTGCCGGAATAGTTAAGAACAATCCGCCAATCAGCGCATAAAAGCTAACGACTAACGTATCAAAGCGGGCGCTCACCGAACGTACCAGCACCGAATATAAACCCCATGTCAGCGCCGCAACCGCCAGTGCCATATCCCCAAAAAATGTCTCCGAGCCGAAATTGGCATTCGCAAGATCAATGATGACGATAACGCCGATGGTCGCCAGCGCAACGGCAGCAACACGGATCGGCGTCAGGCGTTCGCGCAAAATCAGCGCCGCGAACAGCAAAATGAATGCAGGGGATGCACTCGTCACCAACGTGCCGTTGACTGCGGTCGATTTATCGGTGCCGACGAACTGTGCCCCCAGGCTAATGCCGAAACCGACCACACCGACGCCCAACAACCGGAACAGGTCAGCGCGGGTTGTTAGGCTGAACGTTGACGAACGGCTCAAAAACGCTGCCAAGATGATCACTGCCAGGACAAGGCGCATCGTTAGTAACGTAAACGGCGGAATCGTATTTAGCACAACATCCGAGACGACATACATGCCACCCCAAATGGCGGCGGCAGTAAGACCGTAAATGGCACCCCGCGTTTCGTTATTCATAGATTAAATCCCGTATGTTTGTCCGCTCATGATTTACTCATATTTGCGCATGGGGGAATGTGGCAAAGGTACTTATAAATTGAGTATAACAGAAGGCGTGCTGTAAATATCCATCAGTCCAATTTATCAGAAAAGGGCCGTAAAACCCCTGCCTTCAGGCATAGGGATATAAGGCGTCGGTCTTGTGTTTTTTCTGCTGAAATAGCGTATAATAGGGGGAGGTTGACGTGCGAGGTACGAGACGTAAAAATCCGACCTCGATCATAATACCGTAGTTAACGTCAAACACAGCGGGGCATCGCTGTGCTACCGGAGCGACGATAAGATGAAGGTTCGCCTTTGCAGTCGCGTTAAGGGTAGAAGCCCCCGCCTTTAGGCGTGGGAGTATGTTACGCAGCATTACTCTGTTGTAATCTTTAAGAGGATGTGTATAGTTGTCACAGTTGGGTGCTAAATGCAGCCAGGCTAGCTTCTTTTCTAAGCATGATTCAAAGGAGTTTCTATCCATGAGAACCACACGTATTATTGTGTTGGCGCTTGTTCTCGTACTGGCGGTTGGCGCAGTCGCCACGCAAGCACAGGACAACGTGATCCGCATCGTCTCCCAGACGCCGCTTTCGGGTCCGCAATCGGTTTTGGGTATCAGTATGCGTAACGCGGTTGAATTGGCAGTAGACCAACTGGCGGGTCCGATTGAAGAACTTGGTTTCGCCGTCGAATACGTGCCGTATGATGACCAAGCGACGCCCGATGTCGGCGTCTCGAACGCGCAGCAAATCGTCAACGATGCGTCGGTCCTTGCCGTCATCGGTCACTTGAACAGTGGCGTTGCTATTCCGTCGTCGGAAGTTTATAACGACAACGATTTGGTCATGGTGTCGCCCGCGAACACCAACCCGCTTGTCACCGATCGTGCTTACCCGACTGTCAACCGCGTGTGCGGCCGTGACGACTTGCAAGGTCCCACCGGCGCGACATTTGCCGCTGAAACCCTGGGTGTAAGCAGCGTGTACATCCTGCACGACACGACGGCGTACGGTCAAGGCTTGGCGGAATTCTTCCAGGAAGAAGCCTTGGCGCTCGGCATGGAAGTCCTCAACTTTGAAGGCACGGAAGAACCATCGAACTTTGAAACCATCTTGTCGCCAATTCTGGCACAAGAACCAGAGTTGATCTACTTCGGCGGCATCTACAGCCAAACCGGCATCTTCATTGCTCAGGCGCGTGCGGCTGGCTATGAAGGTCTGTTCATGGGCGGCGATGGTTTTGACTCGTCGGAATTCGCGGCGCTCGGCGGCGATGCGGCAATCGGTACGTACTACACGTCGGTTGCAGCGCCCGCGACGGTTTATCCGGCGGCAGCGCAGTTCATTGAAGATTACACCGCCGCCTATGGCGAAGCGCCACAGCCGTTTGCGGTGCAGTCGTATGTCTCGACCGACGTCGCACTGCAAGCGATTTTGCGTCTGCTCGAAAGCAATGGCGGCGTGCTGCCGTCACGTGCTGAAGTCGCGGCAGAAGTTCGCGCGACCGAAGATTACGAAGGTTTGACTGGCTCGATCACGTTTGACGACAATGGCGACCCCGAAGTCGGTCTGTATTATGTGATCGAAGTCGTGTCGGGCGACCCAGAAGCGTGGAACGAAAACACGGTCATCGCAGAAATCACGCTCGACTCGCCCTTGATAGCGTCGATGAAGATGGAAGAAGAAATGGCAACACCGGAAGCGACCCCCGGTTCGTAACTGCATTCGCTGTAATAAGGGCGGTGCGCTGTCCGGTCGATGGCGCGCCGCCCTTTTTCATTCATCTTGGAGTCGCGTATGAGTTTGCAATTGGCATCTTCGGAAACGGTCATCGCGCCGCCTTCCATCAACCCGCTCATGAGTGTTGGCAACTGGATTTATCGCTTTATCCTGTTTCCACTTGGGCAAATGACCGTTTTCATTGTCGGCGCAGCAGTTATCCTGACGCTTTTCTCCTATGGCTTGGCGCTGTTGTTCCCCGAACCACGTCCAGGGATTAACCTGGCGGCTCAGATTAGTACCCAACTTCCCGGAATGATCATCACGGGTATAAGTATCGGCTTTGTGTACTCGATGATCGCGCTCGGTTATACGTTGGTTTATGGCGTACTTAAATTTATCAATTTCGCGCACAGCGAAATGTTTATGGTGGGGTCGGTCATTGGCTTTGAAGTCATGCGCCGTGTGTTCGATGAAGGACACCTGGGCGCATGGGCACCCGTTCTGCTTGTTTTGGTGACAGTCTTGCTATCCATGTTATTCAGCGGCACGCTTGCAGTGGTCATTGAACGTGTGGCATATCGTCCGCTGCGTGGTGCGCCGCGTCTTGTTCCGTTGATTACTGCGATTGGTATCAGCTATATTCTGATTGACAGCACGCGCGCGATTATGACGCTCACGCGCAACGATTTTAACCTGACATACCCTACCAACGAGATCGATTGGCTAAATACGCCAATCCCTGTGTCTTTTCAAAGCTTTGCAAGCGGCGGCACAAATTTTGGTGGGCAACTGGTCGAGCAAATTAACGCTGATGGTGCCGATTACGAAAGTTTTCGCATTGGCGATGTAACGTATGAAAATTTGTATATCGGCGGAATCACCATCGGTGGCAAACCGATTAAGAATACCGACCTGCGAACCTTGACAGTAGGCGAGTCGCTGACTCCAGAAGCGATAGAGGTCAATGGTCAACCGATACGTGACTTGATAGAGATCGCCAACGTCGTCAATATTCGCATCACATCGATCATCGTTGTGATCAGTGCGGTCTTGATGCTGCTGGTCCTGAATTTCTTCGTCAATGGGACGAAGTTGGGGCGCGGGATACGCGCGGTTTCTCAAGACCAGGCGACTGCTGGATTGATGGGGATTAACGTCAACCGGATGGTCGCGCTCACGTTCTTCATCGGAGGTGCGTTTGGCGGCGGTGCTGGTGCGTTGTTTGGTATGAATGCTGGAACTGTGACGCCTTATGTCGGGTTTATTCCCGGAATCAAGGCGTTTACCGCGGCGGTTTTAGGCGGTATCGGAAACGTGACGGGCGCGTTGCTCGGCGGGTTGACATTGGGGTTGATCGAGTCGTTCTTGAACGGCATCCTCGTGTATTTCCCAGCACTCGGTCAGCGCTACACCGACATTTTTGCGTTCTCGGTGCTTATCTTTATCTTGATCTTCCGCCCCAGTGGTATTTTGGGCGAACGAGTGGACGAAAAGGTATAGGCGATGGCGGCAACAGCAGTAAATACTCCCCCCCGACAAAACCCAATACGGGCGTTGTTCGCCAATCGTTACGCGGCAGCAGTTTTGGCAATCGCCTATGTTGTCATCACGGGTGTCATGCTGCTTGGTCTTGACCAAAACAGCCTGTGGTTTCCAGCGGCGAATATGTGCGTTTTTCCTTTGTTCGCCTTGTCACCGCTCGTGATTTTGGGCGCACCCTTGCGCCCGATTGTCAAGACATCACTGGTCTTAATACTGATGATCGTGGTCATGCCGATCATCGGTTTGATCAATTCGACGTATCTGGAACTTGCCATTCAAATCTCGATTTTTGCTGGCTTGGCGCTCGGTCTGAATGTCGTCGTTGGCTTCGCGGGATTGCTCGATCTGGGCTATGTCGCTTTCTTCGCTGTTGGCGCGTATCTGTGGGCAATGTTTACATCACCCGCCGAAACCCTATTCTTGATCAACGGCTGGATTGTGCCCGATTGGGCGTTCTATATTTTTATCTTTATCGGTGTCGGTGCGGCGGGCTTAGTCGGGATTTTGCTTGGTTTACCCGTGCTGCGCTTGCGCGGCGACTATCTCGCTATCGTCACGCTCGGCTTTGGGGAAATGATCCGCGTTTTGGTGCGTAATCTCGATGCGCCGATCAACTTCACCAACGGCTCGCAAGGCTTGCACAATATCGGGCGTCCACCAATACCCATTGGGTTGAACGAACTAACGGGTGGATTGGCATTGAGAATTACCGGACGTACCGAAAATATCGATGTGCTGTCGCGCCAAATCCTGTTTTATTTGCTGGCAATTGTGATGCTCGCCGTAATCATCCTTCTGGCGCGGCGGCTGGAAAATTCGGCGATTGGGCGCGCATGGACGGCGATCCGCGAAGATGAGATCGCCGCAATTGCAATGGGTGTGCCGTTGGTACGGATGAAGCTGCTTGCATTTGCGACAGGGGCATCATTTGCGGGCGCGATTGGTGTACTGTACGCCGCTAAGCAAACCTTTATTGATCCCAGTAGTTTTGTCCTTCTCCAGTCAATTCAGATTTTGGCAATGGTGATCGTCGGCGGGATCGGTGGCATTCGCGGCGTCGTGTTGGGCGCGATGATCATCACGCTGCTCGACTTGCATATTTTATCTAATTTGTCACAGCAGTTGAACGCGCTGCGAAATGTCGATTTCGTCGTGCCGTTGATTAATTTTCATGTGCGCGATTGGCCCGTCCAGCTTGAACCAGCAAAGTATCAGCCGCTTGTATTCGGTTTGATCCTCGTGCTGATGATGTTGTTCCGTCCGGCTGGGTTGCTTCCTGAACGACGGCGCAGTTTGGAACTGCGTCGCAGTAAAGATGACGAACTGCCAACGGACGTAGAACCTGTAAACACATTTGAAGTTCGCGCCGCGAACCCCGACTTATAGAAGGAAAAGGCGCTGTTATGTCATCTATTTTGGAAACGCGTGGTCTCGCTAAGTCGTTCGGGGGCATTCGCGCAGTTCGTGAGATCAATATCGATATTCCCGTCAACAGCATCAGCTCGATCATTGGACCGAATGGGGCGGGTAAAACCACGCTGTTCAATTTATTGACTGGAATCTATAAGCCGGATACCGGCACGATCCAGTTCAATAATCGTTCGTTAATTGGGCTGCGTCCTGACCAGGTCAACGCGGCGGGCGTCGCACGTACCTTCCAGAGCATTCGTTTGTTCCCAAATATGACTGTCCTCGAAAATGTGATGGTTGGGATGCATTCGCGGTTGAAAGTTAATTTATTGACGACGGTGCTTCGTATCGGCGGCTTCAACCAGCAGGAAGAAAACGTCCGCCAGCACGCCAGTGACTTACTTCGCTTTGTCGGTTTGGCTGGCAAAGGGGATGAGATCAGTCGCAATCTGCCGTATGGCGACCAACGCCGTGTCGAAATCGCGCGTGCGCTGGCGAGTGACCCGAAACTAATTTTGCTCGATGAGCCGACGGCGGGCATGAACCCGAACGAATCTGAAGTGGCGATGCGCTTGTTTCGTCGCATCCGCGATGAACTCGGTATCACGGTCGTGTTGATCGAACACGATATGCGTGTGGTCATGGGCATTAGCGAACAAATCACCGTTTTGGACTTCGGACAGAAGATCGCAGAAGGCACGCCGGAGACAATCCGCAGCAACCCACATGTGATCGAAGCCTATTTAGGGCGGCGCGCGGCGGGGACCCAGGCAGATAAGCCGCTTAACGAGAAGAAGGCAGCGCTATGACTCCGCTATTGCAGTTGGAACGATTGCACACGTACTACGGACATATTCACGCGCTGCGCGGTATTGATTTGGTCGTCAATCAAGGCGAAATTGTCACGTTGGTCGGCTCAAATGGCGCGGGCAAAAGTACAACCCTGCGCACAATCAGCGGGCTGGCGAAGGCGCGCTTTGGCAACGTGATGTTGAACGGTGAAACGATCACCAACAAAAAGCCACACGAAATTGCGTCGTTGGGTATTGGACACGTCCCGGAAGGACGACGTATTTTTCCACTGCTGACCGTGCGCGAAAATCTCGAAATTGGGGCGTGGAGCAGCAAGGCGGATAATCGTCATATGCTCATGCGTATGGAAGAAATGTACGGATTGTTTCCGCGTTTGAAAGAACGCGTCGCTCAAAAAGGTGGCACGCTTTCGGGCGGTGAACAACAAATGTTAGCGATTGCGCGCGCGTTGATGAGCGAACCCAATATTTTACTGCTCGATGAGCCGTCGATGGGGTTGGCACCTGTCCTTGTCGAAGGCATCTTCGAGATTATCCAGCGCATCAATGAACGCGGCACGACGATCTTACTCGTCGAACAAAATGCGCTCATGGCGCTTGAAGTCGCAAATCGTGGGTACGTTTTACAAACGGGCGAAGTCGTCTTGAATGATAACGCACAGTCACTCATGAACAACGATATGATCCGCCGCGTGTATTTAGGCGAAAATTGATGGCATTAAGGTAATTAGACTTCGCTGGGGCAAAGTATGGCGACTCTTTGTGACTCGCCGCTTGGCGATTATAAAACCGAAAAACGTATCGGACGTGGTGGAATGGCACAGGTTTATCGTGCCATTCATCTTCCTACAAAGCGGGTCGTCGCACTTAAAGTAATCGATTATGCGACAGCCTTAGGAGATACGAAAACATTTAAGCTGCGATTTGCACAAGAAGCCCACCTAATCGCCTCACTTGAATATCTGCGCATCGTTCCAATTTACGATTATGGCATCGCGGATGATGGACTGACGCATATCGCCATGCGATTGCTGCCGCGTTCGCTGCACGATTCTATGAAAAAAACGCCGCTCACCCTTTCACAAGCGTGGGCGATTTTTTCGCAGGTTGCCGAAGGTGTCAGCTATGCGCATGATCGTGGCATCATTCACCGCGACATCAAACCGAGCAATATCTTGCTTGACAACGTGGATAATGCCTACGTGACAGATTTTGGGTTAGCAAAACTGCTCGAAGCATCGCTGCATCTGACACTGACTGGGCTCATCGTTGGCGCACCCATTTATGCATCTCCGGAACAATTGATGGGTAGACCGACCGATACACGGACGGATATATACAGCCTGGGTGTGTTGGTTTATCACATGTTGATGGGGCGGCATCCGTTTGATGCTGTAGGGCTTGATATCACTCGCTCGATTCGGAATATGCTGCGCTTTCGGCGCGCGAAATGATCGGGTTGCTGGAAACATATGGTATTCCCGTACGGCTGTATGACGCGCAGATGAGTGCTGACTCGCAGGCAAATCTGATCATGTCGGCGTTGAATGGCGGCGCAGTGGGGATGATTGTATGTCCGCTAGATGAGCCGCGAATCGCTTCTGCGCTTGCCGAAATTAACGCGCGTCACGTGGCGCTTGTGCTACTTACGCCATTACAAGGCAACTATCACGCTGCGAATCTCAATCAAAATCAATATAGTATGGGCTATCTCGTCGGTGAGATGGCTGGTTATTACATCCGATGAACGCTTATGGGCAACGCAAATGTTATCCTGGTCACGATGGAGTCGCTGCCAGGCATTCGTGAGCGGGAGGCGGGAATGCGAGCAGGCTTATCCGCATATTCGAACGCGCGTATTGTGCAAACCATTTCGTATCAACCAAACGACTCAATACGTGCGGAATTTGCCACGCAGGTTTTGGATGCCGGAATCACGTTCGACGTGGTGCTGACTTTTCACGATACCATCGCTTTTGGCGTTGTTGAAACACTGACAGAAGCCGGGATCGCGCCCGATGCAGTGAGTATTTTTAGCATCGGTGGCGAAACGCCCGCCCAATCGTATGTGATCAGCGGGCGTTACTTGCGCGGGACAGTGATATCAGATCGGATTGCGGCAAGTCATGCCGCTGTGAATTTGATGGTACGCTTATTGCATAATGTTCCCGTGCCAGAATATGTCTATATTCCAGTTCTCGATGTGCTTACGGGGCAGACGATCCGCTAAGTGCGATGACGCCTTCGCTATTGCTGCTGATGTATAACGTGCCGTCGTATAGAACTGGCGACGCGCTCCGATAATCACCCTGCCGCCCGGTTTGATAACGCCATAATTCAGTGCCAGTGTCGGCATCCAGACCATACATCAAGCCTTCAAACTCGCTTAAGGTATAAATGACGCTGCCCGCGTAACTTGGTGACGAATACGCTGGACTGCCGATTTCGAACTGCCATTGGATGTCGCCGCTCACAATATCAAGCGCATATAAATAGCCACCCATCGTGTTGAAATAGACACGATCTTCGGTGACGGCGGGTGACGAATAACTCTGACTGCCAAGTTCGCTCATCCAAACCGACTCGCCCGATGCTGCGTCAAGTGCATAAGCCAATCCGTCGTAACTGGCGAAATAGACGATGTTATCAATGACCGCAGGCGATGAATCGATGCCTCCGCCCGTTTCATACCTCCAGATCACCGTGCCTGTCGTCGCATCGAGTGCGAACAAATCGCTGCTCCGGCTGCCGACATACACGACGTTATCGACGACAGCGGGAGACGACCACACTTCGCCGCCTGTATCGAACTGCCATAAAATCGCACCGGTCTCAATATCAAGCGCATAGATATTGTTGTCTCGGCTGCCAATATACAGACGACTGTCTACGATGGTCGGTGAGGCATATATTTCACCATCCGTCACCGTCTCCCAGATCATTTCGGCTGTTGCGGCGTCGAGCGCATAAATTCGCCGATCCAAGCCGCCGACATACAGCACGCCATCCACAACCGCGGCGGTCGAGACAATTGGCGCATCGGTCGAGAATTCCCAGTTAAGGTCACCTGTAAGGCGGTCGATCGCGTAAAGCGTACCATTTTCGCTGCCGACATAGACATTTGACTCGGTGACGGCGGCACTGGTACGTGCAGGACGCGAAATCTGATACTGCCACAGCAACGTTGGCTGTACGCGCACAGCGGACGAGTTATAGACGCCGGAATGCGTCACGGTACCGCGAAACGTCGTTTCAATGACAGCGTCGTCTTGAGCCACGGCGACCAGTGTCATACAAAAAACGGCGACGATTGTTGTAAGCATCCATTTCATGAAAGATGTTCTCCATCCTACTTGGTTCTCGTTTCTTTTCAGACTACGCTGCAAAGCTGAACCACAGTTAAGAATACGGTGTATTTCAGACTACGTGTGCTAAAATTAATTAAATCCAGGTTTGATTAATTTGAGGCGATGATGATCAGTACGAATGGCAATTATGCAGTGGCGGAGACCTATCAGGGCTTTGATTTTTTTAAACTTGACAATTTTTTGAGCGACCGTCAGCGGGATATCCGCGCGCAAATTCAGGCATATGGGCGCGACATGGTGCTGCCCACGATCAATAGTTACTGGGATAAAGCGGAGTTTCCGCGCGCGATGGCGATGGGACTGCGCGATATGCCGATCAATATCATTGGCGGCATGATTCACGGCTTTGAAAGCGCAGGACTCGACCCGCTCGAAATGGGGTTGGTCATGTATGAACTGGGCAAACTCGATGGCTCTTTGTCAACGTTTTATGGCGTTCATTGCGGTTTGGCGATGGCGTCGATCGGTCTGCTTGGTTCAGATGAACAGCGCGAACGCTGGTTACCCGCGATGACACGGTTGGAAAAAATTGGCGCGTTCGCATTGACCGAACCTCTGCGTGGGTCGGCGGCAATCGACGTGCAAACGACAGCGCGCCGCGACGGTGATACGTATATCTTGAATGGGGCGAAGCGATGGATTGGCAATGCGTCAATCGCTGACCTGATCGTGATCTGGGCACGCGACGAAAAGGGTGAATTTGGCGGATTCATCGTGGAAAATCCGCGCGAGACTGAGGGCATGATCATTGAAGATATTACAGGTAAAATTGGCAAGCGAGCATTGTTGAACGCCGACATAACGCTGAACAATGTGCGCGTTCCGGCGGCAAATCGGCTGGTAAAAACAAAAGCCTTCAAAGACGTTGCGAAAGTCCTGGTTTTGGGGCGTACAGGTGTAGCGTGGGAAGCCGCAGGCTGTGCGGCAGGGGCGTATGAACTCGCGTTGGAATATGCGAAAGTGCGCGAACAATTCGGAAAACCGATTGCGAGCTACCAGTTGATCCAGCAGAAATTGGTCGAGATGGCTACAGAAGTCACCTTGATGCAGTTGATGTGCTTCCAGCTTGCGTCATTGACCGCAACCGGACAACTGAACGAAAATATCGCATCGATGGCGAAATACAATAATGCCCGCAAAGCGCGCTACGTTACACAACTTGCGCGCGAAACATTGGGCGGCAATGGTATCTTGATCGAAAATCACATCGCACGCCTGATGACCGACGCCGAGATCATCTACACCTATGAAGGTACAAACGAAGTCAACATGTTGATCGTTGGGCGCGAACTCACCGGCATCAACGCGATTTATTAGCTCACCTTATGCAGATTGCCCTCATCCTAAATCCTTCTCCCTCAGGGCTGAGGGAAGAGGGGCAGGGGGTAAGGGCTGAAAACGAGGGGCTTGCGTAAGGTGAGTTATTAGCACGCATTGTGTCAAGGGCGGGTCGTAAACCCGCCCCATAAGGCGATTAGCGGCGATACTCGTCGCCGCAATCGCCAATGATCGTGTAAAGATTATTCGCTTGTGCGCTGATGGCTTCAATCTGCGCGCGATCTTCTGCGTCGAGCACGAGATCGAAAACACGCGCGTTATCAGTGCGGTGTTCAGCGACGCCTAACCGTGCGCCAACGATGACGCCTGCAACGGCGGGTTTATCCAGAATATAACGTGTAGCGACATTGGCAATGCTGACAGTGTGCTTATCGGCAATGGTCTTCAAGCGCGTGAGCAGAGTCTGGAATAAGCTCCAACCACCCCATGCATCGATCATGTTTTTGTATTTGCGCAGACTCGCCGTATTGAGGACGCTGTAGCCGGGTTCTGCCACGCCGAGAAATTTCTCTGATAGCAAGCCGCCGCATACTGTGCCATATGGAAGCAGTGCGATTGTGTTTGCCTGACAATAGTCGATCATACGGACTTCGGGGCGGCGGTCGATGATTGAAAACTGAACCTGGTTGGATACAATGCGGATTCCGTTTTCGGTGATGATTTGCAGTCGTTCGGTATCGAAGTTAGTCAGCGCCAAATGCCGTATCCAGCCTTGATCCCGCAATGCCGCCATGTGTTCGAGCGCATCGAGATAGGCACGGTCGTTATAATCCCACCAATGAAACTGCAATAAGTCGAGTGTTTCGGTCGCCATACGGCGGCGTGAAACGTTAATCGCTTGCTCGACAATCTGGCGTGTCATGGGTGTGGGGCGGGGTACCCACTTGGTGAAGGCTTGAAAATCAGTCGGCGCGACTTCACCGTCTGCTGTACGCGCTTGACGAAACAAACCGATAAAATCTTCGGCGGGTCCATAATGATCGGCTAAATCCCACGTTTTGTAGCCGTCATGGTGATAATCGTGCATACTCAAAAGTGCGCTGCGAGGCTCAATTGCACCATGTGCCCCCGATACTTGCCACATGCCGTTAAGTAAACGACAAATGCGTAGGTCAGTGGTGAGGTCGAAATAGGCAGAAGTAGGCAGCATTCGTTAGGTTCCTGTTCTCAATAGACCGGCTGGCGATAAACTGAAGATGAAAATTCAACCGCTTATTCTAATCGTCGATGACGAATCTACCGTGCGCGAGGTGGTTCGGAAATACCTTGAAGTGGAAGGATTTCGCGTACTTGATGCGGAAACGGGTGCGCAAGCACTTACTTTTGTGCGCGATCACATGCCGAATTTAGTGATTTTAGACGTGATGCTGCCGGGAATCGATGGCTTTACCCTGTCGCAATCCATCCGAGAGTTAATGAGCGATGTATCGTCGCAATCGGATACCGAAGTTCCGATCATGTTTTTGACCGCGCGCACGAGCGAGCTGGATCGGATTGCGGGATTTGAACTCGGTGCCGATGATTATATCGTCAAGCCATTCAGCCCGCGCGAACTGGTCGCACGCGTTAAGGCAGTGATGCGGCGTTCGGGCACTATAAAAAATAACGGTGACGAAAAACCGATGCATTTGGGGACACTGCACATTGATCCGCGCAGCCGTGAAGTTCATATGAACAACGCACTGGTCGTATTGACAGCGAAAGAGTTCGATTTGCTGTTGTTCTTCGCCCGTCACCCACGTCAAGTCTTCACACGCGAGCAACTACTGAACCAGGTGTGGGGTTACGAATTCTATGGCGATGAAAGTACCGTCACCGTGCATATTCGTCGTATCCGTGAGAAAGTCGAAAATGACCCAAGTGAACCAACGATCCTGCAAACAGTATGGGGTGTCGGGTATAAATTCGAGCCGAATGTAACATGACCAATATAGACGAGCTGACACTGTTAGTGATTAGCCTGACGGGAATCGCGGTGATTACGCTCTCCATCGCGTATGTGATGTATTGGTTTCAATTGATGCGCTGGTTGTACAGCTTGCGTTGGGCACTTTTGACGGTCATGCTGCTCACCATTATGCTGATTTTCCTCAATGTATGGATTACCACCAAACTGATGTTCATCAGCACCATCGATTTTCGCATCGCGACCATGTTGTTTGTGTTCGCGGGGCTGGTGGCATTAGTCTTCGGATTTTTGATTTCCAATTCGATGATCGAAAGCATCCGCGATATGAACCGCGTCGCGACCACGCTGTCAGAGGGTGATTTATCGGTGCGTATGATAGTGCACGGCAACGACGAATTAGCGCATTTTGCGCTCACTTTCAACATGATGGCAGAACGCCTCATGTCCATGGAAAAGGAACGTCTAGAATTAGAGCAAACGCGCAAAAATCTCATCGCGTGGACATCGCACGACTTGCGCACCCCGCTCACCGCGATCCGCGTTATGGTCGAAGCGATGAACGATAAAGTTGTCGTTGATCCTGCCACTATGACGCGCTATTTCGCGAATGTGCAATCTGAAATCGAAAACCTGAGCCGTTTGATTGATATGCTGTTAGAAATGGCACAGCTTGATGCTGGTTATCTCTTGCTAAAGCGTGAAAACAGTTCGCTGCGCGATTTAATCTCGGATACTCTGGGTGCGATGACCGTTCGTGCCTCCCAGCATAACGTTGCACTCCAGGATCAAGTTGACCCCACAATTGACTCCGTTTATATGGCAGCCGATAAAATTCAGCGCGTACTTAATAACCTGCTCGATAACGCAATTCGATATACGCCGCGTAATGGGGTGGTGCGTTTGAAAGCGTGGTTGGAGGGCGATATTGTGAAAGTTCGGGTGCAAAATACCGTAGATACTGCGGATATGCCTGATATTTCGAGGTTTTTTACCCATTTTTACCGTGCCGAAGAAGCGAGAGCGCAAACAAAGGACGGGTATCGCGGGGTGGGATTAGGCTTGGCAATCGCGCGTGGATTTGTCGAAGCACACGATGGATCGATCAAAGCAGAAATGACGACTGACCACGAGATTGCGATTACATTTTCGCTGCCGCGTCATGCCAATGGTACACGTTCTTGATGGTTTTCTTCTAAGCTTGCTACACTCATCAGGTTGCATAAATGATCGCTAAAGGACACCCCAAAATGGCATTACGAGTCACCGTATGGAACGAAGGTCGTCATGAAAAACATAACGCGGCGATCGCCGCACTTTACCCGAATGGTATTCACGGCGCGATTGCTGATGGCTTGCGCGCACATGGCTTTGACGCGCACACCGCGACGCTCGATGAGCCAGAACATGGCTTGACGGACGATGTGCTGGCAAATACCGATGTGCTGACATGGTGGGGACATATGGCGCATGGCGATGTAGACGATGACATTGTCGAGCGGGTATTCGAGCGCGTGCTAAATGGTATGGGGTTGATCGTACTGCACAGTGGTCATTTCTCGAAAATCTTCAAGAAATTGATGGGTACAAGTGGCAACTTGAAATGGCGGGAAATTGGTGAAAAAGAGCGCGTGTGGTGCGTCAACCCCGCGCATCCGATTGCAGATGGCATCCCTGATCATTTCGAAATTGACAAGTCTGAGATGTACGGCGAACCGTTTGGTATTCCCGAACCGGATTCGCTGGTATTCGTCAGTTGGTATCAAGGGGGTGAAGTATTTCGGAGCGGGGCATGCTTTTATCGTGGCTTAGGTAAAGTGTTCTACTTTAGTCCAGGTCACGAAACCTATCCGATCTATTATCATCCGCTTGTGGTCAAAATCATCGCCAATGGGGTGAAATGGGCTGCACCGACGGCTGGGCCTGCTATCGAAGTTGCCAATCGCCCGGAACCGCTTGAAAACATCTCGGATCGCGCCGAATGAGCAAGGTCATTTTGATCGTAAGTGATGCTTTACGTGATGACGCAGCGCAGCAGGGTATGGGGTATTTGCAGCATCTGGTCGAGGTGAAAAAAGCAACACGCTTTCATGTGACGGCAGAACTGCCAACGATGTCGCGCCCAAACTACGAAGCCCTGCACACAGGGGTGAGCAGCAGTACGCATGGCATCGTCAATAACAGCATCGTGCGCCGCTCGATCATGCCAAATGTGTTTGAACTAGCACGCGCGGCGGGCAAAGTAACGGCAGCGTCCGTTTATGCGTGGTATTCAGAGCTGTATAATCGTGTGCCTTATGATGCGGTGCTGGATCGTGAAGTCGATGACGCGGCGCTGAACATCCAGCATGGTCGTTTCTATACGGCGTATGATATGCCCGATGATGAAGTGTTCGCCGCAGCGGCAACATTGCTGCGCCGTTACATACCCGATTATTTACTGATACATCCGATGTTATTGGATACGCTCGGCGAAGCGTACGGCGCACAAAGTGAACAGTATCGCAAACAGGTCATCGTACAAGACGGGTTAATCGCCAGTTTGCTGCCCGATGCGCTCAAAGCGGGCTATACAATCATGGTGACAGCCGATCATGGCATCAGCGATGACCGGATACATGGTGGTACAACCGATGATGTGCGTCGCGTTCCACTTTACATCATGACCCCCGACGAATCGGGCGCAGGCGACACCGACAAAACTGTCTCGCAGCTTCAAATTGCGCCGACCGTACTCAAGCTGCTCGATATGCCCATCCCAGAGACGATGAAAGGTCATCCGCTCGTGTGAGCGTTGAAACGGTCAAAAATCAATATGACACCAGAACAGTTGCAAAGTGCGTTGAACTTCGCGTTAGATGCCGCGTGGCACGCGGGTAAGCTTACACTTGGATACTACCAGACTGGGTTAGGTGTCGAGCGAAAAGCCGATAATTCACCCGTGACGCAAGCTGACCAGGAATCTGAGAAAATGCTGCGCGTCATGATCGAAAAGTACTACCCAGATCACGGCATTGTCGGAGAAGAATTTGGTCGCAAAGAAAGCAAAAACGGTTTGTATTGGACGGTTGACCCGATCGATGGGACAAAGTCGTTCATATGCGGCGTGCCGTTCTACAGCAACTTGCTGGCACTGGTCGATGAAAATGGCAAATCTGTCGTCGGCGTCGCTAATTTCCCGGCGCTGGGTGACGTTATCTACGCCGCGCACGGTTTAGGCTGTCGCTGGAACGGAAGACCCGCGCACGTCAGTACGGTGGATACGCTCTCTAATGCAGTCTTGCTGGCGAGCGATTTAGTTGGCTACGGCGAGCGACAATCGCGTTTTGAGCAGTTGATCAGCACGAGTTATATCCAGCGAACGTGGGGTGATGCCTATGGTTATTGTCTGGTCGCTACCGGGCGCGCTGATATCATGATCGATCCGATCATGTGGTTGTGGGATTGTGGACCGTTGCAGGTAATTCTGGAAGAAGCAGGCGGGACTTTCACGGATTGGAATGGCACGCCGACGATCCATGCCAGCGAAGCGGTAGCGACTAACGGGGCATTGTTCGACTCGGTGATGGCGATCACACGTGGGCATTCAATATGACGATAATTACATTCAACGATCGCGCCGCTGCGTGGTATCAAGCGGCACGTCCACGCACGCTAACAGCGACTTATGCGCCATTGGGGTTAGCGGGCGTCATCGCGCTTGACCAAAACGAATTTGAACTAATCCCATTTGTGCTGGCGTTGATCGGCGCACTTTTCCTGCAAGTCGCCGCCAACTTGATCAACGAGTATTTCGATTTCAAACGCGGCGCGGATGCACTTAAGGTCGCAGGACAGGGCATGATCATCAAGAACGCTGTCCTGACACCGCAAGCGGTCTTGATTGGCGCGATTGTGACCGTGCTGCTTGGCTGCATCATCGGCTTGATCCTGCTCTTTCAAAGTGGATCGCTGCTGTTATGGATCGGGTTAGGGGGTGTACTGGTCGTGATCACATATACGGCAGGTCCCTTCCCGTTGGCATATAACGGCTTGGGCGAAGTGGCAGTGTTTATCTTTATGGGACCGTTGATGGTTTTGGGCGCGTATTATGTGATGGCACGTCAGTTCGATTGGCTGCCGGTAATTGCGGGGCTGCCGCTTGGTTCGATGGTCGCGGCGATCTTGCACGCGAACAATATCCGTGACCGCGACGCTGACCGTGCCGTCAACAAACGTACGCTGGCGTTGTTATTCGGATTGCGCGGCGCGCGCATCGAATATGTGGTGCTGGTCGGCGGCGCGTATGTGATCGTGGCGCTGCTGGTTTTGCTCGGCTATATGCCGCCGACAACGCTGCTGGTTGCTGTCACGTTGCCCGAAGCGATTAAGCTAATTCAGATCATCTATAGCACAACGGATCCAACGCTGCTACACCCCGCGCAAGGCAGAACCGCGAAGCTGCACGGTGCGTTCGGTTTATGGTTGGTCGTCGGCTGGTTAGGATGGCTGATTTTGGACATTGTGATATGACATGAACGGGCGGGCTTGTTTCCGCCCGCTACGCTTTAGCCCCGCAATAAATCGAGTGCCCCGTTGACCAGGAGCGCCGTCCCCGTGTGAAAGACGGACTCGTCCAAATCAAAGATCGGGCTGTGATGCGGGCGATTTACAGCGTCCAGCTTCGCGCCGAGCAAGAACATCGCGCCAGGTGCAGCGCGTGTCATAAAACTGAAATCTTCGCCACCCATGCCCGGCTCATCGGGCAGCAGCATATCGGCATTGTATTCTTTTGTGACAAGATCGCGCAGTTGCGCCGCGACCGTCGGATCGTTATAAACCGACGGGCAGCCTTTGATAATATTCAACTCAAAGTCGCCGCCGAATGCGCGCGCGACCGCAAGCGCTGATTCGAGTTCTGCCCACAACTGCTGACGAATCGCCTCCTCATAACTGCGGATCGTCCCAGTGAGCTTGACCTCGTCGGGGATGACATTTTCAGCAACGCCGCCATGCACCGACCCGATGGATATCAAGGCGGCTTTGGTGGGGTCGATGCGCCGTGCGCGGATGCCATGAATGGCGTTGATCACTTGTGCCAGAATGAAAATTGGGTCAACGCCTTTGTCGGGGTGGGCGGCATGAACGCCGATGCCCTTAATCGAGGCGTGAAAAGTATCCGCTGCCGCCGAAATATAACCGTCTTCGACGACGACTTTTCCGGCGGGTAAATCGCTGGCGACATGCAGCGCGATCACGTTGTCAACGCCGTTCATCGCGCCTTCTTCGACCATACGTTGACCGCCGCTCTTGCCTTCGATGTCGTTAGTTTCTTCACACGGTTGGAAAAACAACCGAATTTCACCAGGCAGTTGCGCTTGATGAGCAGCAAAAATATGTGCCGCGCCGAGCAGCATGGCAGTATGTGCGTCGTGCCCACACGCGTGCATTTTGCCGGGGACTTGTGAGATGAAATCGGTTGTGTTCAACTCATGCACAGGAAGCGCGTCCATATCGGCACGTAGTGCCACCGTGCGCGCACCGTGACCTATCGCCGCGACTATACCTGTTTTCCCAACGCCTGTACGGACTTCATAACCAAGTTCTCGCAGCGTGGATGCCACCAGATTCGCGGTGCGAATTTCTTCAAAACCGAGTTCGGGATGACGGTGTATATCACGCCGCCACGCGACGATTTTGGCTTGCAAAGCGTGCGCTTGCGCGATGACGTCGCGGTGATCCAACATGGTTGTTCTCCGATAAATTGCACATTATGATAATGCGTTTTTAACATGAATTGGACGCGAAACATAGTCCCACCACGAAAGAGGTGCAAGATCGACATCGAAACTTTGAAATCGCTCTTTTTACTTGATCCAGCGGTGAATTTTCTGAATCATGGTTCGTTCGGCGCTTGCCCACGTGTTGTTTTCGAGGCGTATCAACGCTGGCAGTTGGAACTTGAACATCAGCCTGTCGAGTTTTTGGGGCGGCGCATTGATGGATTGCTCGACCACGCGCGTGCGGTCTTGGCGGATTACGTTGGCGCTGATCACAACGATCTTGTGTTCGTTCCGAATGCGACCACCGGGGTTAATTTGGTAGCGAGGTCGCTCAAATTGAAAGAATATGACGAAATTCTGACGACCGACCACGAGTATGGCGCGTGTATGTACACATGGCAGTTTGTCGCGCAAAAAACGGGTGCCCGCCTGGTGCAGCGCCAGATGCCGCTTCCGTTGACGACTCCAGACGATTTTGTTGAGTATTTTTGGGGTGGCGTTACCGAACGCACGCGCGTGATTTATATCAGCCACATCACATCACCGACGGCATTGATTTTTCCTATCGACGAAATTTGTCGCCGCGCGCGAGCAGCGAGCATTATCACGGTCATCGATGGGGCGCACGCGCCGGGTCATGTGCCGCTCAATCTGCGTGCTTTGAATGCAGATTTTTATACCGGGAATTGTCATAAATGGATGTGCGCGCCGAAAGGATCGGGGTTTTTGTACGTGCGGCATGCATATCAAGGACTGGTCGAACCTGCAATCATCAGTTGGGGCTGGGAAGATGACGGGTCATTCATCGCCAAACAACAAAAACAAGGGACACGCGATTATGCCGCTTATTTGACTGTGCCAACGGCGATCCAGTTTTTGAATGATCACGACTGGGCGACGGTTCAAACTCAGTGCCGCGCGATGATCGCGGGTGCGCAACGCGACTTGTCAGATTTATTCGCTTTGCCCGCGCTTGCGCCTCCGATGTGGTTGGGACAAATGGTAACAGCGCGGCTGCCTGCGTGTGATATCGTATCGACCAAAGTGCGCCTGTATGATGATTATCAAATCGAAATCCCAGTCATTGATTGGAAGGAAGAACAGTTTATCCGGGTTTCAATGCAGGGCTATAATACGCATTCTGACATCGCCCAGCTTATTACCGCACTGCGGGAGATATTTATTCATAATGGCTCTTGGAATCGTTGATCTGGTGCTGCGTGTGGTGATCTTTGGGGTGGGGCTGTATATCGTCATCGCGGTGATCATGGCTGCGCTCAAGACGTTCGCACTGCCGCGCAGCGCGAGTGTGTGGCTGTCGCGCGCCACGTTTCGCTCAATTCGCAGGGTGTTCAACTTACGTTTGAAACGGGCACGGAGTTATGAGGAGCGCGATCAAGTGATGGCGCTCTATGCCCCGATTAGTCTTTTTGTGCTGCCGATTATCTGGTTGGCGGTCGTCATCTTTGGATACACGCTCATGTTCTGGGCGCTTGGCTTGTCGGTTTACGATGCGTTCAAGACAAGCGGATCATCACTGATGACCCTCGGTTTTTCATTGGCAGATAGCACGCCCATGCTGATTTTGGAATTCACTGAAGCCGCGCTGGGAATGCTGCTTGTTGCATTGCTGATCGCGTATTTGCCGACGATGTACAGCGCGTTTTCCAAACGTGAAGCGATTGTATCGCTGTTGGAAGTGCGCGCCGGGTCACCGCCATCGCCCGCCGAAATGTTGATCCGAATGCACAGCCTTCGAAGTCTCAACGGCTTCGATGAATTATGGCCACAATGGGAAGTGTGGTTTGTCGAAATCGAAGAAAGTCACACCTCGTTGGCGGCGCTGACTTTTTTTCGGTCGCCCAAAGGCAATAATTCGTGGGTGACAGCGGCGGGGACGATCCTTGATGCGGGCGCATTGATGCGTTCAACGATCGACATGCCGCTTAATCCGCAGATCGATTTGACGATTCGCGCCGGATTCATCGCCTTGCGAAGTATCGCGGACTTTTTTTACATCTCGTATGACAGCGATCCGCGCCCCGATGCGCCTATCAGCATCGCTCGCGAAGAATACGATCAGGTGTACGATCAATTGCAGAAGGCTGGACTACCGCTTAAGGCGGATCGAGATCAGGCATGGCGCGATTATGCGGGTTGGCGCGTCAATTATGATCGCGTATTATTGTCGATGGCGGAACTGACGATTGCGCCTTACGCAATGTGGATTTCTGATCGCGGCATTCCGCGCGATTTAACCGCCGCACAAGCCCGCAAAGCACGGAACGATGTGCCTAAACCATCCAGCAACCCGATGTAAAAACAGCACAGGGTAATCATTTGAAAACCCTGTGCCATCACAATTTAGATTGCTGTTATTCCGCGCCTTCGGGCAGTACGAAAACAGCAGTAGTACGTGCCGGAATGAAGAACGTACCTGTGTCACTGGTAAACGTACTGGTTTGGACGACTGAATCAGCAGATGCAAGCAAAATTGGATGCAGTTCCAGCGCCATGCCGATCAGTTCGTCACGTGTGAACGATAAGCCTTCGGGATGTGGGTTGAAAACCACAACAACATGTTCGTTTGCCGAGTCTAAATCGTCATCTGTCATATCGGTAATATCCATGATGATGACGCCAACAATATCAGCCTCGTCAGCGTTGTGAAACGTGACCCGCTCCATAATTTGATCGGCGGTTTGCAGGCGGAACAATGGCGAACTGAAGCGTACTTGCAGCATTTCGCGGAAGTGTGTATTTGCGCCGATGATCTGCGTTTCGGTGACGACCAGATCGGGATTTGCCAGCAAGGGTGCGTGGATACCCCAGTTGTCGCTGTTGTTCCAGTTTGGCGCGAGACCGACGCCCCAGTTGTTCGATTGATACGTCCAATCGATGCGATTGAACCAGTCGCCGCTGTCATAGCTGTTACGGTCGAGTGATTTGGAGCGCAAAATATCGTCACCCGCGTGGAAGAACGGCACACCTTGTGAAAGCATGACAAGATCGGTCGCCATGTTTTGCATCCGCATCCGGTCGTCGCTTGTAGCGGTCGTTGGCGCTTTCAACTGAATCGCGTCGAAAATCGTCTCGTTATCATGCGCGCTCATGTAGACGATGTGTTCTTGCGGGTCGAGCGTATAGCCCGTCGGTGAGCCGTTATAATCAACGTCCGCGCCCGTAATTGTCTCTCCGTTGGCGCCGATGAAGGTGTAGTCGCGTAAATTCCCTGCGAGCCCGACGCGAATCCGATCAGAGAATAAACCGAGCAGGCTCAATTGTTCTTCGACTGTGCGGTCTTCGGTTTCGTTCGGGTCAACGTACAGACCTGTTGCAAACCCCTGACGCTGAAAGTCGCCGAAGGGATTGCCGCCGCGCACGCTGTCACGCAAACGATCGTTAAAGGTGCCGATGCCTGTTCCGCCAAGATTCAACTGTGTGGCGTTGATCCCACGCGCATTATCCGCGACTTCGCCAAAGTTCCAGCCTTCGCCATAGACATAAATCGCCGAGCCATCCACGTTGTCATTTTCGACGGTGAGTGCATCGAGCGATTCGCGAACGTTGACCATTTCTTCAACCATATGATGTCCCATCAAGTCGAAGCGGAAACCATCGACTCGGTATGCCGTCGCCCATATCTGCACGCTGTCGACCATCAGTTTTTCCATCATCGCGTGTTCGGTGGCAGTATTGGCGCAGCATGTGCTGGATTCAACCTGTCCGGTTGCGTTCAAACGATGATAATAACCCGGCACGATGCGATCCAGCACCGCACGCTCGCTTTGACCAGAGGCGTTGGTGTGGTTGTACACCACATCCATCACCACGCGCAGCCCACTTTGGTTAAGTGATTGCACCATCTCGCGGAACTCAAGGATGCGCGATGAACCATCGGCATCCGCTGCGTAACTGCCTTCAGGCACGGTGTAATGCAGCGGGTCATAACCCCAATTGAAACTATCCGTATTGCGTGCCGCTTCTATGATCGCTTGCTGACTCTCACTATCGGGCGGGAGCAGTTCAAGCCAGCGCGGGTCGGGGTCCTCGCGTTCCGCTGGATTTTCGTTGGTCGTGGCGAAATCGAACGCGGGCAGCAGGTGGATATGGCTTAATCCTGCATCCGCAAGCGCACGCAAATGCGTCATGCCATCCGAATCAATTTCGGTAAATGCGGCGAAAGTGCCGCGATTTTCGGGCGAGACCGTCATGTCGCTGATGCTGAAATCGCGCACATGCAGCTCGTAAAGCACAATATCTTCGGGCGCGGCGAGTTCCGGTTTTTCGGTCTCCAACCAACCAGCGGGCATCAACGCCGGATCGTTCAAATCGACGATCTGGCTGCGCGTGCTGTTCATTGATAAGCTGATCGAATAAGGATCAGTGACAAGGTTGGTCGCGATTGTGTTTATTGACGGCGCAAACACCGTAACTTCAAACAGATAATACTGGTTCATCCAATCGGCTTCGCCTTCAACCGACCATACCCCATCCGTGTAAGTCATATCGTAGGGCGTGGCTTCGGTCGCCGCATCAGAGTCCACGAACAGGTGTAAACGTACATTTTGCGCCGTGGGTGCCCACACGCTGATGGTTGGTACACCATCCATCAATGTTACGCCAAGATCGCCATCATAGAAAAACAGATCGTCTAATACGCCAGGAATTTGTATGCTGGTCGCATCGAGCAGCGCGCCTTGCTGAGTCACTGCACTGATAGCGATTTGTCCCTGCAAAATCTCCGGCACAAGCGCGAGATCAGCCTCATCGATTTTGAGCGCGTAAAAGTCCTGCTCTAAATGTGGGAACTGCGCGATGATGTTTTCGGTCATCCCGTCGCGATCATACGTCAAATCGATACTGTCGCCGCCCGTCACGCCTTCGTCACTTAAAGCCAGTTCGCCTATCGCACTGTAATGCAGGCGATAGTCTGCGCCGGGAACGCGCGCGATATTCCAGGCTAACGTATCGCCTGTCACCCAATGTGCTTGCGCCAGGAACAGATTGCCGACGGCGGGACCCGCTTCGCCGCCCACCTGAATCGTCATCACGTTATCCGCGCTGTTGAAAATAAATTCGACCAGTTGATCATCTTCGGTGACGGTGAAGGGAATGTCGGCGCCGCCGGCTGCACCATCCAAGCCGTAGTTCAAAGTCCAACTTTCGTTGACGGCGACTTTGGCTGCGTACAAGCCTGTCGGCAAGCCGGAGGTGGTGAAGGTATACACGCCATCGCCATCCGGGTCTTGCAGCAGTGAGCGTAAGCAGTTGGGCTGCCAATCGCCCGGACAGCCGATTTCTTCCTGATAACTGCCGGGAACATTGGCGATGATGTTGTTCACGCTGTCTGCGACCCAATGCGTGCCATGCGCATAGATGAACTTGACAGTCGTATCTTCTTCCAGCACGAGTGCAATATCCGCGCCGCCTGCTTCGGCATTCGCGCCGTAATTTACATCCCAAGAGCCGTTGAGCGCGACTTTGTATTGGTAGCTGCCCGCCGCGAGTTCAAACGATGCCTGCCATAGATTATCGTCTGGGTCAAATTGCAACGCGGTCGCTTCGCATTCTGGTTGCCAATCACCTGGACAACCGAGAACGCTCTGAATCGTGCCTGCAATAACCACCAGCGTTGGAACATCCTCTTGTGCCGCCGTCACGAGTGAAAACGACAATAGGATAACAAGTGCCACCATGAACACGGCGCGTCCGAAAATGCTACGCCCTTTGAACCTAAATTTGCTCACAGAAATCTCCTTGATAAACAAACCTGTTCCAGAAAGTTTTTTGTCACGCTTTATGTATAGTCCAGCCAGGAACGACTGTCAAACATGTCGTAAGAATCAACAAAAGAGCGTCGATCCGAAGATCGACGCTCTTTTGCGCGAACTCACTTTAGGTGAGGAAGTGCTTAGTTTTTAGAAGCTGCCGCGAGGGTTTTCACGTTGATGGTACGCGGCTGGAGCTAACCGTATCCACTGGTTTTTTTCCAAGCTATCGCTTACATAATCAGTTAAACGGGATACTTAAAAGATAGATCGTACATGTAAAGGGCTTGTACACACTCTATAACAGCGTCGTAAAACGCTGATTAGAACCATATCAATGCGGTTGTTGGTTGGGCAAACGTGCATATAAACGGGTAAACCAGCGCAGCCGTTCGCGCAATCCTGGATCCAATTGGTCTGGCAGAAAACGCCATGTCCAGTTCCCGCTTGGTTTACCCGGCGTGTTCATGCGTCCTTCGTCGCCTAACCCGATTACGTCTTGCAATGGGATAATCGCGGTGTGCGCCACCGACATCATCGCCAAACGAATCAGCTCCCAGTTTATCTCATGAAGATCATGCCCGAGATAGTTGCCCATATGCTGACGGATAGCATCGTCGGTTTCGTTTTGCCACCAGCCCAGCGATGTATTGTTGTCGTGTGTGCCCGTGTACACGACGGCATTGGGAACGTGCGCGTGGGGTAAGAAGCCGCTGGCTTCATCCAGGTTGCCCCATGCGAATTGTAAGACTTTCATGCCTGGTAACTTAAACGTGTCGCGGAGTTCAATAACGCCGTCGGTGATCACGCCCAAATCTTCCGCGATAATGGGCAGGTCACTCAATGCGGCTTCGACTGTCCGCAAAAACTGAATGCCTGGTCCCGGCACCCATTGCCCGCGTACCGCCGTTGGTTCGCTGGCGGGCACTTCCCAGTAGGCTTCAAAGCCGCGAAAGTGGTCAATCCGAATCAAATCGACGGCTTGCAGTGCTGCGCGGATGCGACGAATCCACCAACTGTATCCATCGGTTTGTAAGACATCCCAACGATAAAGGGGGTTACCCCAACGCTGCCCAGTCTCGCTGAAATAATCGGGTGGTACGCCCGCAATGACAATGGGGTAGCCGGTTTCGTCCAGAAAGAATAAATTCGGATTCGCCCATACATCGCTGCTGTCATGCGCTACAAAAATGGGAAGGTCGCCAATCAACTTAATGCCTTTGTTATTGGCGTAGGCTTTGAGTTCCAGCCATTGGCGAAAAAACATCCATTGTATAAATTTTTGTTCAGCGATTTCGTCAGTGTGCTGATCGGTCGCCGTGACCAACGCCTCTGGGTCGCGCAGCGCTTCGCCTGCGTCCCATTCGACCCATGAACGACCTTCCCACTTGTTTTTAAGCGAGACGAACAGGGCATAATCATCGAGCCATGCCGCGTTATCGCTGCTCCAGGTATGATACGCATCTTTTTGAATTTTGGCCGCGCTTGTATCGAAGCATCTATAGGCAGTGGTGAGCATCGTGCGGTGGTAGGTGATTACCTCGCCAAAATTGACCATGTGCGCGGGGAATTCGGGAACTTGTGCCACATCTTGCGTGGTCAGCCAGCCTTCTGCTACCAACCGATCCAAACTGATCAAAAGCGGATTGCCAGCGAAAGCCGAAAGTGATTGATAAGGTGAATCGCCGTAGCTGGTGGGTCCTAACGGCAGCATTTGCCAATAAGTTTGTCCGGCTTCGACCAGATAATCGACAAAACGATATGCCCAATCGCCCATATCGCCAATGCCATAGCGACCTGGCAGCGAGGTGGGGTGAAGCAATATGCCGCTTGCACGGGGGAATTTCATGGAGGTTATCCTTCCGTAAATCACAGAGATACAATCATCGCAAATGCCTAACGATAACATAAAGCAAAGATGTGGATAAGCCCGTCATTTCGGTCGAAAAGCCGATGACTATGATATGATTCAACCTGTGAACATATGAGCCATTATCGAGCGAATACGGCATGGAAACACTGACTGGCACAATCGAACGGGTCACGTTTTATAACCCCGAAAATGGATACAGCGTCGTTAAAATCAAGTCGCTGGAGCGCTACAGAGATGCAGAAGCACGCGACGGGACAATTACCGTCATCGGCAACATGCCCGAATTAGGCACGGGAGAAAACGCGCAATTTATGGGGTCGTGGGTGGAGGATCAGCGGTACGGTAAGCAGTTTCGCGCTGACCAGGCAATACCGCTTGCGCCAACCACTGACGAAGGCATCATCAACTTTTTGAGCAGCGGCATTGTACGCGGTATTGGGGTCAAGACCGCGACGCGTATTGTCGAGCATTTTGGTGCGCAAACCCTGAATATTCTGGATCACCACCCCGAACGGCTGGACGAAGTGCCAGCGATCAAGCGTGAACTGTTAGAAAAATTGCGGGTCGCGTGGCGTGATAATCAAGCGGCGCGCCAAAGCATGATTTTTCTACAGGGTTTTGGTGTGAGCGCGAAAATGGCAGCGCGGATTTTCAACGAATACGGGTCACAAACCGTCCCGGTCGTTAAAGAAAACCCGTATACGATGGCGGACGATGTGTTTGGTATCGGATTCATGCGTGCTGACGAATACGCACGCAAAATGGGCGTTGAAATGGCGTCTCCGTACCGTATTCGGGCAGGCTTAACGTATACCCTCAATCAACTGACAAAAGAAGGGCATGTATTCGCGCCGCGCGAACTGTTGATTGAAAAAGCCAGCGAAATTCTGGGTGTAGACAATGTGACTCTGCTGCGCGATATGCTCGAAAAATCACTGCAAAACGGCGAACTTACGCTCGACCGCATCGATTTACAGGGGGAGATGGTAGAAGCGATCTATCTGCCCCTATACTATCACGCCGAAGAAAGCGCGGTCGAACATCTTCGTCAGTTAAATGCGCTGCCTTCGACGCTGATGCTGGAAATTAAGCCACCCGAATGGGGCGCGTTCTTGAGCAAGCTCACGGGCGATCAACAGGTGGTCTTAAGCGACCAACAGCAGGAGTCTGTACGCGCGGCGGTGTACAACAAAGTCTCCGTGCTAACAGGCGGACCTGGGACAGGCAAGACGACGACGCTGCGCATGGTGATCGAAGTGCTGGAAGCGTTGAATGTCAAGTATGCACTGGCTTCCCCGACCGGACGCGCTGCAAAGCGGTTGGCAGAGGCAACACAGCGCACCGCCAGCACAATCCACCGTCTGCTCGGCTATACGCCTGGTGAGGGGTTCATGCATGACGAAGACGACCCACTACAAGTGGATATGGTGGTCATCGACGAAACCTCGATGATCGATTTACTCTTATTTAACGACGTACTCAAGGCGATGAAACCAACGGCACACCTGATGCTGGTCGGGGATGTCGATCAACTGCCGAGCGTCGGCGCGGGCAATGTGCTGCGCGATGTTATAGACAGTGGTGTCGCGCACGTCACGCGTCTGGCGACAATCTTTCGTCAGCAAGACGACAGCACCATTATTGTCAATGCACACCGTATAAATCAGGGCGAAACGCCATTGATGGACAACAAAAGTAAAGATTTTTACTTTTTCGTGGAAGAAGACCCTGCATTGGCGGCGGAACTCGTCGTAGATATTGTTCGCAATCGCCTGCCAGAAAAATTTGGCATCAATCCGCTCAACGATGTGCAGGTTATCGCCCCAATGTATCGGGGCATGGCGGGGGTGGATGCGCTCAATAAAGCGCTTCAAGCCGCGTTAAATGGCGATAAACGTTATGCCGAAAAACAAATCGGCGGTCGTTTGTTCCGCGTCGGGGATAAAGTCATGCAAACGCGCAACAATTACGAGAAAGAAGTTTTCAACGGCGATATTGGCAGAATTAGTTCGATCAATTTTGACGACGGCTCGCTTGAAGTCATCATCGATGAACGATATATCGTGTATGAGGCAATCGAAATCGACGAACTGATTCATGCATATTGCATCACGACGCATCGCAGTCAGGGGTCAGAATATGCGATTGTCGTTATGCCGCTCATGACACAGCATTACATGATGCTTCAGCGTAATTTGTTGTACACCGCGATCACGCGCGCAAAAAAAATTGTCGTGTTGGTCGGCAGTCGGCGCGCAGTCTACATGGCAGTTCAAAATAACAAGGTATCCGATCGCTACAGCGGGCTGCTGCCGCGCCTGCGAAAAATTATCTGAAAAGCGCCGTAAAACCCCTGCCTTCAGGCATGGGGATATAAGGCGTCGGTCTTGTGTTTTTTTCTGCTGAAATAGCGTATGATAGGGGGCGGTTGATGTGCGCGGTACGAGACGTAAAAATCCGACCTCGATCATAATCCCGTAATATCGCAATCCCGTAGTTAACGTCAAACACAGCGGGGCATCGCTGTGCTACCGGAGCGACGATAAGACGAAGGGTCGCCTTTGCAGTCGCGCTGAGGGTAGAAGTCCCCGCCTTTAGGCGTGGGGAGTATGTCACTCCGTCTTCAAGGCGACGACTGTTGTCATCCTCGAAGCGCGCAGCGATGGAAATAACCCCGCTATAATGCCTACGCTCGTTGCCAGCACTAATGCAAAGAGTGCAAGTTCCGGCGGGATGACGACCAAGCGACCGCCCAGTTGCGAGACATCAAGCGGCAAGAACATCACGCCACTTTGATCCGGCTGAATATTCGTCAGCGCCGAATTAATCAGGTTTTGCAGCCCATATGAAAGTACTACGCCAGCGATTCCACCGCTCAAGCCAACCAAGCCCGCTTCCAGCAAAAATACGGTGAGTACGTCGCGGTCGGTTGCACCGACGGCTTTCATCAAGCCGATTTCGCGGGTACGTTCCAAAATCGCCATCGTCATGGTATTGGCGACGCCAAATGCAGCGACAAGCAGTGCGACGCCTCCAACCCCGCCTAAGACCAGCCGCATTGTCCCGAAAAAGCTGTTCAAATCATCGAGAAAATCACCAATGCCTCCGGCGCTGAACCCCATGTCGCGGATTGCGTCCGAGACATCCGCCACGGTTTCGCGACTGGTGGCGCGCACGATCACCTGATTGAACCGGAAAGTCTCGACATCCAACGGCGATCCTGTGGCGAATTCGTTGAGGTCGATCACGCGCTGCATTGGAAGAATCAGCGAATAATCGTACGAATTGCCGGATGCAAGCACCGCCGCAACTTCGATATCGAGTTCGCGGCTGTCTGTCCCGTCGTTTTTCCAGATATTCATCTCTAGCGCGGTCGTGAACAGATCAAGCGTGATCGGCTCATACGTTTCTGATTGCGGGTCGTAGAAACTCTGACCGAGCAGACCGCCGACGATGATCTGATCGCCTTCTAACATTAAACTCCCTTGCTGCGATGACACACCGAGATACGGCAGCAGGGTTGGGTCGATGCCTAATATCTGACCGCCACCCCGATAATCCCCGGCGATAATCTCGCCCCAGCTTTGCAATTCTACGACCGGGATCACCGCCGCCACGCCGGGAATATTCCATAACGATTGTACGGTCAGTACATCGAGTTCGGGCAGTTCGGCATCTTCATCAGACGGCGCACCAGCCGGAAAAAAGCCGTAGTTTGGATAGACACGAATTTCCGTGAGCGACGCATTTTGACCAATGCCCGCTTCGGCGGCGGTTTGCAGCCCAATCGTGAGCGCAATCAGCAAAATCACGGCGGTTGTGCCCACCAATACGCCACCAGCCGTCATAAACAGGCGGGCGCGGGCACGCATCAAATTGTGAATTGCCAACGATGCGAGTTCATTGAACATAGTGAGTTAACTCCCCAACCCCAAAAATCCAAGCAGTAATCGGCTGAGCAAATCATCTTCCGGTTCGGGTGTCGGGTCGGTAGGGAAGAAATCTGGCGGCGGCGTAAATTCAGGCATTGGTGGCGGTATGACAGCCTCTGTTTCAAAGACGAGTTCAAGATTGCGCTCGTTCGCCAGATCATCCTGGTAAAAGACTTCGAAGGTGACGGCGAATGTGCCTTCTTCGGAAGGCAGCACGATGACATCGATCGTCGCGCTGCGTTCGGTGCGAAGCGGCGACAGTTCTTGTTCTGCGCCTTCGACGATTTCGCCGTTATTCACACTGATAACGACGCGAGTGAGATCGACCGTCGCTGCGCCATTATTGACAAGTTCCAGCGTGAGCGGAATCGTTTCACCGACATTGGCGACTTCTGGCAGTGGATTGAGCAGCGTTGGTTGCAAACGCGGCGGCGCGACAACAACGACACTCGCCTGTAGATTTTCCTGTGCTGTCGTGCCCGCCGCCGTTCGATAACGCACTGTGATAGGTAAGTTGTAAATGCCACTGCGTACCGTACCGTTGACGATAAACGCTTGCTCGACATCGAGCGCACCGCCCGCCGCAATCGTACCGATGAAAATCGTATTGCCTGACCCAAGTGGTGCGAACGCATTGCCCGGAATGCCGTCTGTAGTTGTCGATCCACCACTATTTGGATCGGGAGTGCCGCCAACACCGCCAGTTGAAGTTACGGTGCCGAATGTGATGAGCGCGTTGGAGGCAGGCGCATCCCCTACGTTTGCGAGCGCTAGTGTCAGTGTGAATTGGTCGCCTGGTTTTAGGACGTCTTCACCGGTGCTGTAGGCTTCTAATAGTAGCAGCGCCGATGTTGGGTTGGCGACGCGGATCGTGATGTTGCTATTCACCTCTTGCAGTTCATCGTTTTGGAAGAAAGTAAGCGCAATCGCCTGTGACTTAGGTCCCGGCTCAGCGCTCGCATTAACGATCATTGGCAGTTCGGCGGTCACGGTTTCGCCTGCGGGAATATCACCGAGAGGAAGACTATCACCGCGTTCGCCTGCCAGCAAAATACTGTTTTCACCCGCAACGCGGAGCAATGCCCGCGTCGCCGTCAGGTTGCCCGAATTAGTCACATCGACGCGCAGCAAGGCGGGCTGACCAGGATCGACCGGGTCAGGCTCGATACTGTACCCGGTAATGGTGACCTGTGATGCTTCTTCAATATCCAAAATCGTCACGCTTAGCGTGGCGTTACTGGTGAACTGTTCGCCTTCAAAATCGCGAAACGTCAGCACGATTGGGATTGTCGCAGGACCCGGTTCGGCACTTGCAGCGGCGCTGACGGTGAGTGAAAGATTGAATGTGCCGCCCGGATTGATCGTCGGAATTGTCACACTGGCTTGACCGAGCGCAGGCGTAAAACTGCCTTCGCCGAGTAAAATCGTGATGCCTTCAGCAGGGCGGCTGCCGACGTTGACCACTTCAAACGTGAGGGCGACGCTTTCACCAGGCGCAATCGCTTCGGGGTCGGCGCTGAAATTACGAATGATCAACGTCGGCTGACCGGGTTGAAATGTCGGTGGTTGAAAAGTGGAAATTGGGAAGGGCGTCGGTGTCGGACCAAATATCGTGAGTGGAATGCCTGCCGTGGCGGTGCCACGCGTCGCATCAACGACCTGGATGGTGTAACCGCCGGGCGGTAAATTGGCGGGTAAACTCGCCGTCAATGAGCTGCTGTTGATGAAGCTCGTCGATAAAATGCCTACACCGACGACGCGAATCGTCGTACTGGACGCGAAATTTGCTCCAAAAACCGAAAGTGTACGCGCGTCGGTGTTCAAAATTTGCGTTGGTTCAAAACTGGATATCGACACCGGACCCGTCGCGGTCGGCGGTTGCGGTTCATCTTGCGCCACGCCGCTCCCTACCAACCAGAGCGCGACGATTAACGCAAGCATAAGGGCACTATTCTTGAGCAGGCGCATCATCGTTTATTTCACTTTCGTCTGCAAATTCAGGGTTGTCTTGGCTGACCGCATCGACCCTGTCAATCGATGGCGCCGACTGGCGCGTCAGGGTGCGATGGGTTGGTACATCATCGACGATTTGACCATCACGGATTTGGATCATGCGGTCGGAGTACTGGGCGACATTTGGATCATGCGTGACGACGACAATCGTTTTGCCACGTTTGGTGCATAACCAGCGCAGCATCTCCATGACTGTTTGTCCGGTCTTGCTATCGAGCGCGCCGGTCGGTTCGTCACACATGATGATCGGCGGATTGTTGAACATCGCGCGGGCGATGGCGACGCGCTGCTGTTGTCCGCCCGATAATTGATGAGGGCGATGATCAAGACGGTCGCCCATTTTGAGGGTGGTCAGCAGTTTGGCAGCACGCAGTTCACGGGTGTCGCGTCCCATGCCGGCGAAAATGCCAGGTAAAGCGACATTTTCGAGCGCAGTCAGTGTCGGCACCAGATAAAAGCTTTGGAACACGAATCCCATGGTACGCCCGCGATAACTCGCAAGTTCTTCACTTGTCATGTCGTCGAGCACACGGTTTGCAACGCGGATCGCACCTGAATCGGCGCGATCCAGCCCGCCGAGTAAATATAACAGCGTGCTTTTACCCGATCCGCTAGGACCCATGATCGTGACGAACTGTCCTTGTGGGATAATGAGCGAGACATCGCGCAGCACGTGCAATTGCTGCCCGCCAGTATTGAACGTTTTATGGACGCGCTGTGCAGCGATCATCACAGGTGCATTGGTTAGTGGCGTGAGTGCCATAAGTGTGTTGACTATAACCCCGCCGACTCGTTGGTGCTTTCGGGTGTAGCATCACTTTCCAGCGTGCTTTCTGGCATGGGTGGCGTCGTCGTGTCGTCTGACACAGGCGGGAGTAGTTCGCCATCGTCGGGCAACAACATCTCATCAGACGGCAGCATCAGTGGGTCGATGACGGCGACGTCACGCGCTGGAGCGGTCACATTACCTGTGACTACTGGAATTGTGATGGCGAGGATCACCCACATTAATGTCACCAAAAATGCTGACCACGCACGTCCATTCAGAGCATAACGCGCACCGAGGTAAATCAGGACGATATTCCATGCCCAAAATAACGTCAGGCTGGAAAGCAGTATGTACACGATGTTTTGTACGAACGGCGACAGTACTGCGAAATCTGACCAGCCATCGATGAGCGCGGTCAAACCCGGTGATTCGGGCGCACCACCGGATTCGTAATAGATCAAACGGAGCAGAAACAGTAAGCCAATCGGTACACTCGCCCAGACCGCGACTTGTAAGTTACGTCCCAAATTAGCGGAACGTCCGCGCAAGAGCGGTACAAGCCCGAACAAAACTGACTGGATAAGCCACGCGATCAAAATGGTGCCCGCCGCGAAAAGGGCAGTGGTGGTGGTATTACGGATCGCTTCGCTTGAGACGGGCGCACTTGCGCCGCCGCCAAAATCGCCGCTTACAGGGGGTCCGTTGAAGCTGCCTGGTGGTCCAACAGTGATGCCTCCGCCGTTACCAAAATCACCGCCACCCGATAATGCAGGGTCGATAAGTGGCAGCAACGGGTCAGCCGATGTCAACGTATGCGCCGTCGGTTGACGGACTGTTTGCACACCAGCGACGACCAACACCAAAATTGCTACGATTACCCACTGCGTATTGGTGGGAAATGTGCGAAAGAATAAACCGGGTTGCAATAGTACCGCGATCAGATTACTGATAAACCCGCGCGCCCGCCGCGCTTGATAAATATTCAGCGTGGGTGGAGCGGCGGGTTCGATAGCGGATGTCGTTTTTGGTGGCGGCAGTTGGGGTCTTTTCGCCATTCAATCCTCATGTACAAGCATTTGAAAGCCAAATTGTAATTCAAACTGACGTGTGGCGAGATGTCAACATCACAATTACGTCAATCGTTTGTCAATCATCAAGACGTTGGAAGGTTCACTAACGTTCCCGTCTGGGCTATTCATAGGAGTCGAGATCGCGGTATTTCCGATTGAAGTAAACCAAAGGTTTCGGCGTATCGTTGTAAACTGATGTTGCAATCACTTCACCGATGATGATCCAGTGAGTATCCCCGGAAAACTGTTCTTTGACACGACATTCCAGATACCCAACCGTATCGGCAATAATAGGCGCGCCTGTTACCCCTAAGACTGTAGCAACGCCATTAAATTTATCCGCCCCTTCGTCGAGTGCAACGCGCCCGCCGAAAATATCTGACAAATAACCCTGATGTTCTGCCAAGACATTGACGACAAACAAGCCCGATTCTTGCAGCAATGGCAGCGAACTCACACCTTTATTCAGGCACACGATGATGTGTGGTGGATCGACCGACAGCGAAGTGAATGCGCTGACAGTGACGCCTCCGCGTTGATGAAGATGCTGCGACGTGACAATCGTGACGCCGCTCACCCAATAACGGAGAATATTTTTCATCGATTGCGCATCGACGGGAGCCATGGCTAAACCTTTAGGGAGGAGATTGAAAAATCGAGAATACCACATTTACGCGAGCGTGGGATCATCCAAACAAGTAGGATGCCATGCGCGGGACAATGTCCGCCAAGCTGGTCAGACCATCAGCGAATTGTTCTTTACCGTGCCCAATCACGACTGTGGGCACCGTGTTTTCGGTGTGTTTGGTGTGGCGCACATCTTCGAGATTGCCATGGTCACTGGTGATCACGATCAAACCTTCGTCGTCGTCCCACACATCAAGTGCACCAGCCATAACGCCATCAAACAACTCTAGCACCCGCGCACCGTCATCCACCGTGCCGCGATGTCCGAGTATATCGGTCATCCAATGTGAAAAAAATGAAAATGCATAACGGCGCGAGAGCTCGACCATTTTGACGCCCGCCGTATGCCGATCATAGATGGGCGAGTCTGTATAACCGAGTTCGCTGCGCCATCCTTCACCTGTCCAATCGACCGCGAGTGCATCGCCGCTGTAAATCATACGCTCGTCAAACAGCGGAAGCCCGGCTTCAAACAATGCCTGCTGATAGCTGGAGCGCAGCCGTTTGCCACTCGTGATAGCTTCATGAAAACGCGGCGGATAGGCTTCAAGCAGCGCCGCTGTCATGCCGTGTGCGACGACCTGCTTAAAGAAATTGTCTTGTGCAAGAATTGCACGGATCGGTGGGTTTGGGCGCGGTCCGTAATGTTCGCCGATCAGCGCTGGAACGTTGCGTCCTGTCAAAATCATTGCCTGACCGGATGCGCTCTGGGGTCTTCCGGGAATACCACCGCTGGCATCCGTCGGCACAAAGATTGCCCGCTCGCTGACCTGCAAGCCTGTATTGCGTACCCAGCGCTTACCATTGCTCAATGTGAGCAGCGTCGGTGTTGTTGCCAATGAGAAGGGGTTGCTTAACGGGTCATCATCGCCTAAACCGATGCCGTCAAGAAAAATGAGCAGGATATGTTTCATAAATCCAGTGACGACGTGAGAAAGAGAAGTAAAAGGCTAGATGAGCGCGTGTATTCATTCCTTACCGTACGCGCGAATATACGGGTTGGTCAGTCGTTCCTGGTCGATAAAGGTCGCCTCACCATGACCAGATAATACTTTCGTATCACCGGGCAGGGTCAAAAGCTTAGAAAAAATCGAGTTCATCAGCACATCCAAACTGCCGCCAGGCAAATCTGTTCGCCCGATGCTGCCAGCAAACAGCGCGTCGCCGCTGAACACGACTTTTTGTGCTGGCATATACAACGCAAGATGACCGGGCGCATGCCCTGGCGTGTACAACGTCTCCAGATGAATCGCACCGACTTCGATGGTTTCTGATTCCGTGATCAGTAGTCGATCCGGTTCAGCAGCGGGCGGAAAACGTTGTCCTGTGAAGCGCAATCCTTGTTCTGGCAGCGTTTTCAACATCGCGGCGGCATCTGTGTGAATATAAAAAGGTGCACCTGTTGCCGCCTGGAGGTCACGACTAGCCAGGACATGATCGAAGTGGGCATGTGTAGCGATAATCAACTTGATCGTCCAGCCCGCGCCGTCCGCCATCTTTTTCAAAACATCCGCCTCATCGACCGGATCGATCAAAATCGCTTCTTGGGTGTCGGTATCACCGATGAGATAAGCATTGGTGGAGGCAAGTCCAAGTGTTATCGAACGGATCTCAATCGTCATAGCGGATACCTTTATACGAGAACGGGTTCAGGGGAAGTCAAACGACGGCGCGCCAGTAAATCCCATAAGGCATGTAGTTCGCTCATTCGAAGTGCCCAGGCTGCCGTGATAAAAACCAGCGCGCCGACGACGATTTCAATGCCGACAAGCAGTGCCGAGAAAATACGCCCGCGTCCGAACAAATCGAGCGCGTTAAAACCGCTATGTACCGCGATAATTGCCAGCGCCATGACGCCACTGGCGATACTTGTTTTGACGAATGTCGTCGCTAAATCGCGGGTGTTCAATCCGTGCCATCGTCCACGCAGCACTATGAGCAAGATCACAATTTCGATGGTAAAACCTATCGACTGTGCCAGCGCTAACCCACCAACGTTACCAACGACCGTCGCCAGACCGAGCGACGGAAACAAGGTCGCGTTCTGGTTGATTACACCACGTGCTTCGACCGCTAGCACGCCGCTTAGAACATATGCCAGACCGATATTCAGGATCGCGTTTGCCAGCGACGCCAGCAACGGAATAATGGTGTCTTTATCGGCATAAAAGGCGCGCGCAGCAATCTCGACCATCGACTGGGTGACCATGCCGAGCATGAAAAATACCAGCGTGTTGTAAACTAATACGGTCGCACTGGCATCGAACGCACCCCCTTCGAGCAAGCCAACCAAAGGACGCCCGACCACGATCAAGCCGATCGCAGACGGAATCGCTGCGACGAGAACAAAGCGCAGCGCACCGCTCATTGCGTCGCGTTTGCCTATTAAATTGCTGTTGGCGCTCAAGGCGGCGAGCGTCGGTAAAATCACCGTTCCCATCGCTGTGCCTATCAACGTTTCTGGGATTTGCATGAGCCGCCAGCCCCAACTGAGCGCGCTTACTGAGCCTTCGCCTAAGCGTGATGCGATGTTGTTCATGACGATAAAACTGTAGCTGAATAAGAATAATCCGGCGATCAGCGGCAGCATCAAGCGGATGATGCGCCATAACTGCGGGTCACGCAGCCCAAGTTCAGGAATCCAACGCGCGCGCACACGAAAAACGCCGGGGAGCTGAATCGCTAAATGCAGCGCTGCACCAATCACGGCACCATAGGCAATGCCGGATAAACCAAATGGCTCGGTCAAGAAAATCACGCCGAATAAGATACCCAAATCAAACATGATCGGCGCCAGCGCGGGCAGCAAAAAACGGTTGAAGCTTTGCAGCACGCCCATCAAAATGCCGCTCACCGAAAAGATCACCGTGCTGACCAGCAAAATGCGCATCAGCACGACGGTATCCGCCTGCTGACTTGCGGTGAAACCGGGCGCAATCGAATTGGCGACAAGAAACGGCGCGAAGATAAACGCGGCAATGCTGAGAAGCAGCGTCACTGTGAACACCGTATTGATGACATGGCTTGCCGTGCGCCATGCGCCCGACGTATCATTTTTTGCCAGATAACCCGTAAAAATCGGGATAAAGGCATTTGCGAGTGCGCCGCCTGCGATCAACGTGAAGATGAGTTCGGGGACGCTGTTAGCGGTGACATACGCGTCCCATTCCGCACCCAAACCGAACACATCCGCGATGATGACGGTTTGCGCCAGACTGATCACTTTTGCCACACCGAACGCGATGATCACAATCAGTGTAGAGCGCGCAATCTGACGTGCATCGACGGCGGCGCCCGGCATCTCCGTGCTGGACATTCGACTAGCTCCCTAGCACGTTGAGCGCATCGCGCGCAACCTGGAAACGATCGTTGTGAAACAGCGCCAGTTGATACGCCTGGCTCGCCCCTGCGCTGTTACCTTGTGCCGCCAATACACGTCCTTGCCAGTAGTAGGTTTCTTCGACGTATTCGCCGCCCGTCGTCAAATTTGAGTTGACGAGTGCAAGCACATCGTCGTAGCGTCCAACGTTGTAATACGCTTCAAACGCGCCGAATTGATACCACATCATGCGGAAAGGGAGTTCGAGTGTGCGGGCGCGGTCATAGGCGCGTGCGGCTTGTTCATATTGTCCGAGCGCCGTCAATGCTGACCCCAAATTGAACCACGCATATCGATCACGTGGATTGAGACGCGCTTCTTGTTGGGCAATCGTCAAGGCGTGCTGTACGGCACCGTCTTCGGTCGCGCGTTCGCCCAAAATCTGCTCGACCAGCGATTCTCGTTCTTGATCGTAAATGACGATGAACACGCGGTTGAACGCTGACCAGTTTTCGTCGAATTCGGCATAGGGTTCGACCAATCCAGCTTCGTTGGTGCCCGTGCCAAGATAACTATCGTAGGCAAAAAATGCCCCAAACGAGTCGTCATAACCGACAATGGTCTGGTAATGCCCGATCCAGTCGTAACCTTCAAAGAACGCCGCGGTTTCAATAATTACGGGGAAATTGTTGGTAATCAACTGTTTGAGCAAGTTAAGATCACCGCCGACGCGCGCATACGCGCGGACGCCTGTTTGCTCATTGACGAATGCTGCCATTTCTTGCGGCGTGACATTTTTGTCTTCACTGCTCGGCTTCAGAAATTGCGCCGCGTAGGTTTGCGGTTCACGCCATCCATACACGCTTAATGCCATCGTGATATTGGCGGGACCACAGTTGTTCCACGTCTGTTCGATGTAACTGTACCCGAATACACGCCCATTGGGGGGGACGGCAGCGGTCGAAATTGCGGGAATGTCGGTCGCAAGCGGCTGTGCCGGTGCGGTAAATGTCGGCGCAGTAGCGGTATCAGCGAGCGGCGTGGTTGTTGCCGTCGGCGGTGCGCTGGTCGGTGGTGTTGTCGGCGTCGCGGTTGAGTTTTCGACGGCTTGAACGATACTCAAGGCGGCTTGTTCAGTTGCTTCAGCCGTGGCTTCGTCGGTCGCCTCGTTGAAGGTGAAACCGAGCAGGTCTTCTGCCGACATATCGTCATCGCTCACCGCGACCGTTGGGACGATGCCACCTGCGGGCGTGGCTGGCAAAAATGCACGCATAAACGGAAGTGGCGTCAGAAGCTCTGTTTGATAGCGCGGTGGCAGAACGTTTTGATAGACCGCGACTCCGCCCAACGCACTGACTACGCCCATACCCGCCCAAAAGACTAACAGTATGGGGAGCACCCAGCGCGGTAAACCACGTCGAAACAGCAGCGTGCCGATTACCGTGGCAAGGACAAACGCGATGAGGGCTGCGATGATATATGGGACGAGTGCCATCAAACGTCGGCTGCTCAAATAGTTGATCATGCCGATGATGGCAATCATGCCGATGACGAACAACGTGAATACGCCATAGAGTAAGAGGGGTGGTGGTGCTGAGAGACCCTCATTAGAAACATAAGGTGCTTTAGAACGCATATCCGTTTTTATCCGCATCTCACACGCATATTTAAAGACGATGCATGTCAGTCTGCCATATGTCGAACGAAAATGCAGGACAACCTGTCCCACGATTTCCCACTGATGGGAAGGCGGCATTATAGCATATGTTGCGTTATGAGCAGCGCGGCTAGTGATTGCGACGCTGCACTGTTAGAATCAGGTGTGAAAAGCGCAGGTTAGCGATGGAGGAGTGCGGTGTTGGCGACGGAGCATATCGAGCCTTGGAAAGTGGAACTGCATAGCCATACGATGTGGTCGAAAGATTGTGTGGTCAAATTTGAAACACTTATCGACTTGTGCCAGAAGCGTGGTATTGATCGGATTGCCATTACCGATCACAACACTGCACAAGGCGCATTGTCGCTGCAAAAAATTGCCCCTGATCTGGTGATTGTGGGCGAAGAAATTATGACCAATCAAGGCGAACTACTCGGTTATTTTATGAGTGAAAGTATTCCTGCTGGGTTATCGCCAGACGAAACGATTGCTCGTCTGCGTGCGCAAGGCGCGGTGATCAGCGTTTCACATCCCTTCGACCGCTTGCGCAAAGGCGCTTGGGACGTCGATGAGTTAATCAAGATCATCGATCAGGTGGACGCCATCGAAATCTTCAACGCGCGCTGCTTATACAAACTGGATAATACGAAGAGCGTCGATTTCGCGCGTGAATATCGTCTCATCGGAACCGTTGGATCAGATGCACATTCGCGCCCTGAATATGGATTAGCGACGATGTCCATGCGGCCGTTTGAAGGGGCATCAGACTTTTTGGCGTCGCTGCACGGCGCTCAGGGGAGCGCAATACTGCATTACAGCAGTCCAGTCGTTCACGTACATAGCAAAACTGCGAAGTGGTCGCGCAAGTTGGGCATTCGTCAACGTTTGTGGGCGGGGGGATAAAGGTTTGAGGGTCGATTGCCCGACCCTCAAACGAACCGCATTACGAGTGTTTAGAGGCTGGAAGTGAAGCGGAAGGCATCGCCGTCGGCGGCGACAAAACCGACGCCGGGGAATGCGAAGTGATACCCAAACGTCTGGGCAGCGTCGGACGCCAGCATATCGAGCAATGCACGACGCGACGCGACGGCGACTTCCGGGATCGCATCGAAACCCATAAAATATTCTGGGTGTTGAAGTGAAATGATCGAATTAGTCACTGCGTCGCCTGTATAAACGAACGATGTATCGCCGCTCGCCGCGCGAAGCGCAACATGACCTGGCGTATGTCCCGGCCTGGGTACAGTGAAAATACCTGGTACAATTTCGGTTTCGGCGTCGCTCGCATAGACTGTCAACTGGTCGCTGGCTTGGATTGGCGCAAGCAAACTGTTTGCCAATCCAATTAAGCCATCGACTTGTTCATTGCCGACAGGACCGGACTGCATGAAATCATAATCGCCTTGTGGAAAATAATACGCAGCGTTGGGGTATGCAGGTGTTACACCGTCGCTGATGCCGCCAATATGATCGGGGTGGAGATGCGAAATAACGACATCGGTGATAGCCTCCGGTGTCACACCCAGTAACGCCAGGGTCGGAGTAAGGCGACCCGCGTTCGGCGGCGACGTTCCGTCAAGCGACATCAATCCCAGACCTGTATCGAGCAAAATGGTGCGATCGCCAGTCTTGACGAGAATGACGTTTAATGTCGCAGACACTGTATTGGAAAGGTTATTCGCTGCCATCAATGCGTATACATCTTCGGGGTCGGCATTAACGCCAAAAAATGATGCGTCAAACACAGCGGTGCCGTCTTGAATAATCGATACTTCGGAATCGCCGATATTGAACGTCGAGAACGCGGACGGGACAGGAACATAGGTGTCATTTTGACGTGCATAGGCGCGCATAACTGATTTGCCGAGCACGGTCGCACCAACGCCGAAGCTGATCGCGCCAGTACCAAGCGCCTTAAAAAGATCGCGTCGTGAAAGCTGACTAAACGAATTCTGTGTACGGATTGTTCTACTCCATCATTTAAGGATAAGTGGACGACAAGACCGCCAACACACGGACGAAAACTTCTAGTTCGATCTTACGGTGCGATCACGAGCAGAATGTGCAGCGGCTTCTAGGGCTGCGCCCCCAATATCCGCCGCCAGACCAGGGTCGTCGCTGTCTTCCAGCACAACCGCGATTGCCAGCGCGTCGCTGCCACCCAGCGTAGCAAAGCCCACAAACCAAGCCAGTGTTGAATCGCCTGAATAGGCTAACGCCGCGTGACCACCAATATCAAGGTTAGGGCGTCCGGCGTTTTGTGCCGCGCCATTTGCGACTGCGCCGCGCATCAAATCTTGTAAACGGCGTGCTGTACCCGATGTCGTAATTGGAATTGTTGGTCGCGCGTTGATAATTGGCTGCCAAACGTCGCTGGTTGGCGGACGCACGCCGATCAGCGCGTGGGGCTGCGGCGTGTTGCCATCGTTGACAATTGCCGCAGCGATCATCGCCATCATAAGTGGTGTCACCGTTTGATCTCCCTGACCGAGGGCGTTGGCGCGAAAATTGGTGGTCGTCCATTGAAACGGGATAGCGGTCGGCGCGGCTGCATCCAGTGGCGCGACGAAACCTTCAAGTACGGGGATGTTTTCTATCTGAAACGTGTCAAAAGTTGCTTGTACAACATCGATCTCCAGCGATTCGATCAATTGCGCGAACGCACTTGGGCATGCAAAACTATAGGCTTCGCGCAATGTAAGCGATACGTCGGGTAATCGCACGGCGCAGGTCAAGGTCAACTCATTCAATAAATAAGCGGCGGCAGCATTTTCCAATGGATCATCGATAGGCTGATCGACCAAGAGCGCGGCGGCAATCAACGGGGTTTGCAGCACCGCACCAGGTTGATAACGTCCTTGCAGTGCGCGTGCGAAAAATGGATTGCCCGGATCGGTGATGAGCTGTTCCCAAGTCGCATCGAGTTGGTTAGGGTCGAATGTTGGCAGGCTAAGCATCCCGATGACATCGCCGGATGGAATGCTCAATAAGATAGCTGCACCCCGTTGACCATCCATTGCATCGGCTAGTGTCGTTTGTACATTCACATCAAACGTTAATTGAACATCCGAGCCTTGCTGGGGGCGGTGCAGCAGTTGATCGGTAAATATTTCGCTCAGCGATGTGCTTAAGTCATCGCCGCGCAAAATTGTGTTGTACGCGGCTTCCGCGCCGCCGACACCATAGGTGAAACTGTAGTAACCGAGCGCGCTGTACGCTGCTGGCACGCGATATTCACGCTGTACAGAGCCATTTTGCTGCGGAATTGATGTCACTAACAGCGTTTCATTGCGGTCATAAATGCCGCCACGCCCTATCGCCGCCTCTGCTAACACACGACGTGGATTATCATCGCGCTGCAAAATCGTATCTGCACCTGCGACCGCCCAATAAGCTGCCGCTAGTGCGACGACGCCGAACGTTATCAACAACCCGATCAAAAGACGGTTAATTTCACGCTCGAACGGCATTATGTTTCTCCCGCCGACAAACGGAGTAAAATGCCGGTGATGGCGAACGTGACGACCAGCGAACTACCTCCATAACTAAAAAATGGCAGTGTCACGCCTGTCAATGGAATGAGTTTCAGCACCCCACCCATGATGAGCAGCGTTTGAAAGATGAGGATTGCACACAGACCGACTGCCACAAGCGTTTGAAACGGTTTGCCGCGCTGCTGCATCGCAATGCGTAAGCCGCGCACGGCAAAAATGGTTTGCAGCGCAATGACGCTAATCACGCCGATCAATCCCCATTCCTCAGCGAGCGAAGCGAATATGAAATCGGAATGCGCGACAGGGATAAAGTAGGGCACGCCTTGCCCGACACCTTGCCCGATGACGCCTCCCGCCGCGAACGCCATCAAACTTTGCACGACTTGATACGCGCGACCGTCGGCTTCCAGCCATGGATTGAGCCAAATATCGATTCGCAAACGCACCACATCAAAAAGTTGATACGCGAGCAGCCCCGCGACCATTATCATAAGTGCGCCGAACACAAGCAGCGGCGTGTAACCACTCGCGATATACAACAGAACCAGAAAGACAAGAAAAAATAAAATCGCTGTGCCAAGATCGCGCTGCCAGATCAACACGACCATGGAAACGCCCCACATTAATAAAATGGGTCCTAAAATGCGCGGCGACAACGAAAAACGTGTGCGCGGATTGGATAATCCTTCAGCACGGAGAGCGGGATATTGCTCTGCCAGATAACTGGCGAGAAAGACGACCAAAATCAACTTGAGTGCTTCGGATGGCTGTACGTAAAACGAACCCAGTGCGATCCATAGGGCAGGCGCGCCGTAAAGACCATCAAGATCGGACGGATTGACGCCGATCAGGATCGTGAGCGCGAGTGCGCTAAGACCACTCACGAGCAGTAAATAGCGGTATCGACGCATCAAACGCAGCAGCGTTTTTGTCCAGGCGAACGCGAACATGACGATGAACGCAATCAAATGCCAGATCACCTGACGATCGGCAAAGGCGGGTTCAAGGCGTGAAATTAAGATTACACCCCATCCGGTCATCGTCATCGCCAACGGGAATAAAATCGGGTCGCGTGTGGGCAACCGCAAGCGCAATAACACATGACCCACGAAAGCGTAGATGAGCCAAGCTGCAAAATGCAGCCAATCCTGCGGGGAGCTGCGCACCAGAGTGAGTGAAAGCGTATTGACAAGCAGAAACGCCGCACCCAATACCAGCAAACGCCGTTCAGTTACCGCGACAACGCTGACTTCGCTATTTAAGCCACGCGCTCTAAGAAGCCCATCGATAGACACGAGTTAACGCTTATCGAAATAGCGACCAACGAGCGGGTGAAGGCGTTCGACGACGGACGCTGGCATGACCTTAGGATCGGTCATGATCGCGTTTTTGAGCGCATGATGTGCTTCTTCATCGATGGTTGGGTCAAGATGTTCTACAGCGTGTGCCAGCGCACGCTGTGCCATGCTCAAATTGTTGTGCATGGTCTGGATGACCGCTTCGACCGTGACGGGGGCTTCATTGATATGCCATACATCGTAATCGGTGACATGCGACATGGTGCTGTAGGCGATTTCGGCTTCACGCGCGAGAAAAGCTTCGGGGCAGGTCGTCATGCCGATTATGCTGCATCCCCACGCGCGAAAAATATTGGATTCGCCGCGTGTGCTAAATCTGGGTCCTTCAATTGTGATATACGTACCACCTTCATGCGCGACGCCGCCAACATGCCGCACAGAGTTCGCTAACAAGTGGTTTAGCAATGGACTGAACGGATCGGCAACCGAAATATGCCCAACCATGCCCGTATCAAAAAACGAGCGTCCACCGCGCTCAGATTTCGTGTAGTCAACCAGTTGATCCGGCATGACGATATGACCGGGCGCATAATCTTCACGCAGCGACCCGCACGCATTTACGGCTATGATATAGCGTACACCGAGTGTTTTCAGTGCATAAATATTCGCGCGATACGGGACGGTTGACGGCGTATAGACGTGACCGACACCATGACGCGGCAAAAATGCGACGCGCTTACCACGCAGAGTGCCAATCATAATGTCGCCACTGGGCGACCCATACGGCGTGTCGATAGTGTAGGTTGTTATATCCGTCAAATCGGGCATTTGGTACAACCCAGAACCGCCGATCACCCCAATTTGTATGTTCTCGGTCATACTTGTCACCTTTAAGTTTCAAGATCGATGCGAAATTTCAATTTACCAATACCTATCACGTCGCCATCGGTGATAACGATTGGTTGCTTTACTGGGTTGTCGTTCAAGAGCGTTCCATTGCGGCTGTTGCGGTCTTCTAACCACCAAGTACCCGCCCGAAGCGCGATCAGTGCATGTTCACCGCTTGCAAACTGTTCATCAATCGGAATCGTATTTGTCGGAGAACGTCCGATACTGGTCAGTGGGAGCAGCGGATAGGTGCGCGGCATGACGACGATATGATCGTCGACGGCTTGCATCTGTACCAGACGACCATGACTGCGTCGGCTGGCTTCGATCTGGGCGGTCGTGCCGCGATAATCACGCCACAGCACCAAAAATATCGCCAACAAAAATAGCAGCAGCAGTGTGCTTCCGGTCAAGCGCAGCAGTAACAGCGCACTTTCGTTGCTCAAGCCGATGCCCCCATATGGTGGATCATCCGTTGTGCAGTGCTGCCAACACGCCAGTACCACTGTCAGTTGGTGTATCTTCGATGTAGACGATATGCGTTTTACCTATGCGAATCACATCACCGGTTTGTAAACGATGCTCACGTACAGGCACATTGTTGACTTTGGTGCCAGATTGGCTGCTGATATCGAACATGGTATAGCGCCCAAAGCGTAACCGTAATTGCACATGATGACGCGAAATATGGAGATCATCCAGCACGATATGATTATCGCGGCTGCGCCCGATATTGATCAGTGATGACTCGAGCGGAATCACCCGCGTTCCGTTAATGATTAATTGAGGGTGACGCGGTGCGGCTTCAGGTGAAATTAAAACGTGTGCATCCTGCATCGCTGCGGTATGGCTGATGCGCGGGTCGATATGCACGGCAGTCACATCAATATCGGCGGCGTCTACGTCGGAATCGCCGATCAAATCGACTTGTGGAATATTGTTCAAGCGATAATCGGCGGCAGTTGCCAGGTCAATCATGTGACGACATAAAATCGATTCAAAATTTGGCTGACGCGCAAGCAGTTGTGCGCGAACCTTGTCATTGATGCAGATCGTGTAATGGTCGGGTGCGAACGGACGCGCTTCTCCATCGTCGGCATCGCGCAGATGATCATCCATTGCGCGCGATAAACGCAGCGCAATATCCTGTGGTCGAATCGTTTTGCCAAATAACTGCGTGAACGCATCTTCGATGACGCGTTCTAGCTGCGCTTCAAGGCGCGAAAATTGGTCGCTCATACCGTCATTATAGCGAATACAGCGGGACATCGGCAATGCCGGGGACGCTTCGGCGCGGGTATAGCGTCGGTAAAACGCAGCATTCGAGCGCGACACCAAATAAAAAGAGCGCGATTGTCCGCGCTCTTTTTATAATCGTCTGCTCGTTAGTAGCGGGCGACGAATCGAGGCTCATCGGGTACGTTATCCACCCACGCGTCAAAAATTTCAACGGTGGTACCTTCAGTATCTCGCAGTGTTTCCAAATAGGTTTCTAGCTGGGTCGCGCGTTCCTGGTCAACGGCAGCATCAGTGGCGGCACGTTCTTCGCGTGCGCGTACCTGAATGATGTGATAGCCAAACTCGGTTTGAATGGGTCCCAAAATCGCACCAATCTCACCATCGCGGGTGGCGGCTGCGAATTCAGTCACGTAGTTGGCAACGGGTGCCCAACCGAGTTCGCCACCTTGTGCGCCCGACCCCGTATCGGTCGAAAGCGCACGTGCCAGCTCGGCAAACGAGTCGCCATTGTTGAGCGCGGCTATGGTGTCTTGGGCGAGCGCTTCGCTTTCCACCAAAATATGGCGTGCATTGGCGTAAGTCGTTGTGCCGCTCGATTCACCAAATTGCGTATTGGCAAAAGCTTTGCGCAGCGCTTGCGCCTCAAAATAGGCGCGCAGCGTATTTTGATCAATCCCCGCGGTACGCTGGATCGTATCGAACGCGCTGCCGCGTCGCTCAGTGAAAGTCTGCGCGCGCTGGGTTGCGTCTGGCGTATTCGTCGGCGTGCTGGTCGGCTGTGGAGTCAGTGTCGCGGTCGACGTCATTTCTGGCGTCGGCGTGACTGTTGGAGTCACAGTCGCGGTTGGTGTGATAAACGGTGTCGGGCTTGCGGTGCGCGTTGGCGTCGCTGTGGGGTCGCTCAACGCTGCTTCAGGATCGTAGCCGAAAAACGCATTGATTTGCTGTTCAACGCTGATTGCATCGACGGTGACTCCGGCAGTTTGCGCGGCTTGCGCCAGCAAAATGTCGTCGATCATGTCATTGAGCACACGGTTGCCAAGTTGATCCGATACTTGCAGTTCGTTCCACTCCGGGCTTTGCCCGACGACCTGATTGACCTGTTCATCGGTCGCACCCTGCGTTCGCAGTACCAGCAAACGACCGTTGATCGTCTCATTCAGGATTGCCCGCTCCAGGCGAACACGGCTGCGGAATTCGCCCACCGTGATCGATTGCCCGTTTACTTCGGCAACAACCTGGTTCGGCGTCACAAGTTGGTCAAAGCCGAACGAAATAATCAAAATGACAAGGCTCAGCGCGGCAAGCGCGGCAATGCCTATGATGATCAAGCGTTGCAGCGCGTTTTGGCGTTCATGTTTCGATTGGTATTCATTGAGTAAGCGCGGCTGTAATCTGCCGCGCAATGACGATTTGTTTTCGCTTGCTTCTGGCTTCGGCGTCGGCTTCAGTGCCCCCGCTTTCGGCATCCCAGTGGTTTGATCGCGTTTACTCATCGGTCGCGTACTCAGTCGGAAAGTAAGATATAAGGCAGCAAGGCGAGATGTCGTGCACGCTTGATTTCGCGCGCGAGTTCACGTTGGCAGCGCGCACAGTTGCCAGTCTGGCGGCGTGGCTTGATCTTGCCAGTTTCTGTGATGAAGTTCTTCAGCTTATCGATGTCTTTATAATCGTAGCACTTGCCTTTGGGGCAATAATTCGCAGCACGCATCCGCCCGCGTCCATAGGGGCGGTCGGGGCGGTCGGGGCGGTCGCCACGATCTGAACGCGGGCGGCGTTCGTCGCTGCCACCTTCGGCGGCGGGTTCATCCGTGCGCGGGCGCGGGTCTCTTGGGCTATCGCTCATGGGTTCTTACTCCATCCATCGCTGGTTAGTCGTTGATTAATTGTTGCAACCACCGGAGTGAATATTTTCACTCGCTAAAAGGCATAATCGTCGTCATGTGTATCGACATCTTCGTTCTGGTAATCGAGGTCATTGCCTGGCGCGCGGCGGTCGCCCAACAAGATCATTTCGTTGGCGACGAGTTCCGTCCGAAAGTGTTTCTTGCCAGTTTCGTCTTCCCAACCGCGCGTTTGCAATCGTCCTTCGATGTAGACTTGCTGACTTTTGGTCAAATGAGCTTTACAAATTTCTGCTAAATTGCCCCACGCCACGACATTGAACCATTCAGTTTCTTCGCGGCGTTCGCCTTCGGCAGAAACCCAGGCGCGGCTGGTAGCAACGCTAAAACTTGTCACCGGGCGACCGCTTGGCGTGTAGCGCATTTCTGGCTCACGCCCAACATTTCCGATAATGATGACTTTGTTTAAGCCGCGTCCCATAATGGAAATCCGTCAAACCCAAAATCCTGCTACTCTAAACGAAACGTCACTTGCTTAGTCGTCCTTACGCACGACCAAATAACGCAAGATGAACGGCGATAAATTCATATTACGTTCAATCTCCATGAGCGCGCGTGGTTCAATCTGCGTGTCCAAAAAGACGTAAAAGCCTTCACGCTGTTTCTCGATCTCGTATGCCAACTTGCGCCGACCCCAACGATCGATGCGTGTGACCTGACCGAGTTCTTCTGCTTCTACCCAACCACGAACCTGATCGACTGTTGTGTTGATCAAATTCTCGTCGGTGTTATCCAAACGGATAACAAATGCTACGTCGTATGCTCTTTTCATCGGGTTACTGGTTTCTCCTTTCCCCGGGTTTGCCCTGTGGTGTGCCTGCACAAAAAAAGCCGCGAAGCGCGGCGCGCACGATACAGAGCGGAAAGCATGACAAAACTGAGCCGCTGCGGCTCAATCGAGTCGTTATACTACTTGATGATAAGGCTGTTATCAACGGTTAACTTGTGATGCAAGCGAATCACCACGTTCGAGCGCTAAACGAGAACTGGTCAAACACAATGCGATCACCAGCCATAACAGTGTGATCGACGCATGAAAATCAAGTCGGAAGAAATACAAATCGGCGGTCGAATTGAGGAGTACGCCGATCAACGCCGCATGGTAACCGATGTGAATCGCACGCACATCGTCGTTATTTCGCGCGACTTTCCAGGCGCGCCAGCCATACACGAACACACCAACAATCAGCAGCGCGAAAAACGCGACCCCTGTCAAACCGATCTGGTTCGCCATGATCAAGTACATGCTGGCGACATCAGTGTACAGCGCAGCAGTAGGCGTCCCCGTGAAACCGATACCAGTAAAAGGGTATTGGCTGATCAGTTCAAAGGCGTCGCCATATTCACCGATGCGCATTTGCGTCGCCAAGTCTTGTGCAGTGAAAGCCTGGATGAAACGCGTCAGATAACCTTGCGTTTGTGGCAGCAGCAAAATGGCGACTACTCCAAGCACAATTAAAGCCCAGAAGCGCCTATAACCTTTGAATGCGCCAATAAAGAAGATGCCGACGCCAAAAGCAAGCGCCGATGCACGCGAGAATGTCAGCAAGAGCGCGCCAACGACGACGCCCAGTACTACCCATGTAAACCAGCGCCATTTCAGCACGGGCAAACGTGCAAAGACTTGCGGTGCGGCAATCAGCGCCGAAATGACTAGAAATCCGCCAAGAGAGTTCGGGTCGATCCAGGTTCCAATCGCGCGTTCCGGGTTTTCGGCGACATCTTCAATGAAGCGGATGACGCCGCCATTGGGGTAACCAAACCGCGCCAGCCGCACGAGCGTCCGTTCTGCCAGATCATTCGGCATGACATACAGAATAATCGCTATCAACGCTTGTGCGCCGACACACAGCATAAAGACCAGCACCAATCGTCGCAGCGTCTTCACGTCACGCAGTAAATCGACAAGTATAAATGTCAGGCTGATACTGAGCAGTGTTTCTGCAAACTGGCGCGCAATCGTCGATGTTGGCAGCGCATAGCGCAAGCCGAGCAAGAAGCTAAAGATGAGCCAGCCAAGATACAAACCGATAAACGGATGTACAGGCGTCAGTTTAATGGTTCGACTACGTCGTCCGGTCATCCACTGTACGAGATACACGACCAGAAACGCGAGCATTGCTGCATCGAGAAACGTCGGCGTCAAGCCAATGCGAAAGGGCAATGTGCCGAACGGAAGCAGCGCCATGACCGCGATCATCGCGTAAAGCGCCGCCTGAACACTCGTCAAAATAAATAAGCCCGCTAGCGTGCCGAAAATCAAGCCGACAGCAATCAGGGGTTCAGCGACGACAATGAGTAATCCGATCAAGCCCCCGATAATGCCAACGGCGATGCCGACAACCAGCGCATAAATCCGCCTATCTGCCTTAACGACCCAGCGTTGAAGTTCGTTTGCTGACTGCATAAAGACCCAGACTCGCTATACTGATACTTAACCAGGCTGCAATGCTGATCACCGCACCGATGCGATACGAGAGCGGATCGTAGACAAATTCTACCGTATGTTCGCCTGCTGTAAGCGGCACGGCGGACATTGCGCCATATGCTCGGATAATATTAACCGTATTGCCGTCTATTGTCGCATGCCAGCCAGGATAATCAACTAACGCGACCGATAACACGCCATCAAGAGCGATGTCGGCTTCGATAACGACGCGCTCCGGCTCAAAAAGCGTGACCTGCGCAGGCGTCGATGGGCGATCAACAGATAAGACACCAGGATCGCGGTCAAGGATCACCGTTTGGCGCGGATTGATGCTCGGATCGTGCAATAGTTCAAGCGCGTGTGTGTCGTCGCGGGCGATAAACTGCCGATATGTGACCAGTGCGAACGGACGCGGATCGCTCAAGCGGTGCAAATTGATCTCGCCAAAAACATCCGCGCCACGCCCGACGATCGTGCTGGGGATCATCAATTCGTTCCAATCGATGAATACGTAACGAACCGCAAATAACTCCCACGCGACTTGATGGCGCAAATCACTTTCGAGGATATTCCACGCGCGATTAAGAAAGAGTGGGCTGATGCCGCGAATATCTTGTAGACCGTACAGGCTTCCATAATTCGCCAATACGCCGCGCTCGCCATCGACGCGAAACGGTTTGTCGGTGTCCGCGAGAGTATGAGCGATCAATGGCGGCGGCACAATCGAAATTTGTTGTTCCGGTGGTACGCGATCATAGGTGCTGATTGCGCCCATACTGACGGTGAACAACTCCAGCACCAAAATCGCAGGCAGTATCCAAAAGGCGCGCGGTGGGCGTTCTGTACCGAGCAAATAGGGAAGGGCAAGCGATGTGATGCCGACGATGATGATGCTGAATGCAAGCGGCGCGATCACCCCGCCATACGCCGTTGGATTGCCGATCCATGAAACGGCGACGAGCGCGCCGATCAACAACACGGCGCTAAATACACGGTTGAGCCACAAGCGCAGTCGCAGCGCGGCAGCGTAATCGCGTACGAAATCCCATTCGAGTAAGTGCGCCGCGCCCAGTCCCGCCAAAATTGCCAGGCTGTTCATGACCAGAACCGCTGCGCGTTCTTGACCGCGAAAGAAATACAGACCCGGCAGCACGTTATACAGCACCGCGAAAATGGGGCTGCTGCCTCCGAAACTCCACAACAGCGCGATGAAGGCGATCACGCCCCAAAACAACGCGGTCGACAGTTTGCGATACACCGCGACCAGCGCCAATGTAAGTCCCATAAAGCCGACGAACAACGGGGAATACAGGCTGACAATCCGCGGAAAAATAAATTGGATCACATCCTGAAACGGAAATCCGTTGGCTTTGGAGTCAAAGCCGAACCCCGCGCGCGTCGTCAACGTCAAATATTCGACGCCGGGAATCAACTGCACGGCGGCAAGCCCGAACGCGATCAACCCGAAAATAGCCGCGCCGATCACGAAGCCCGTCCAGCGCAAGCGGCGTGCGTAAATGCGATAGCCGAAATAGGCGAGCAGCGTATAGGTGATGAAAAAGCTGGTTTGTGGGTGTCCCGCTAACCACGATAAGCCAAGCGCGAATCCGGTTAAAAGCAGCCATGACGGTCGAAAACGTTGGCGCGTTGCTTCGTGGATGCCGATCAACGCCAACGGCAGCCAGATCGCGGCTTCGAGCAGTGCCAGTTGCAGCGGCGCATAGCCTTGTGTAAAGCCGCTGTATCCTGCGATTAACCCTGCTGTAAATGCGCCAATTACGCTGCCGCATGCTTTCAGAGTCAAACGACGTACGAGTGCATACATCATAAGCGAATAGGCGAGAACATGTGCGGTCATTTCAAGTTCGAGTGCGTGATAACTCCAGCCGCCGGACAGCCGCGCCAGCATGATCGTCGCTAGACGGGGCGGGTAAAAGACCGCCGCTTGTGTATCCGCGATGAAGGGCAGTCCGCCATTGTTATACGGATTCCAAAGTGGAATTTCGCCGTCGGCAAAACGCGCGTATTGATACCCGCCAAATGCGACGAACTGACCGGAAAAATCCCCTTGTTTCAGCGAGACTTGATCGGCGCTGATCGGCGTGAACAGCCGCCAGAAGAACAACAGCCATAACGCCGTCAAGCCCAATACGGCGAGCAAATCAGGCGATAGTCTGCGGCTCATGGGGTATCCTGTCGTGGATTGACGCGGACGCGGGTGAGATACGCAAAGTCGTTCGCCATGCCGCCGTCGGATGTGACAACGCGCAAACGGTCAAATCGCCCGTCGATATGTTGATATAAGCCAATTTCGAGTTCGTAAATAGCGGGCGGTGTTTCTGAATTCACGCTCAACGTATGCGAATCCTGAATAATGACACCTTCCGCCCATGTCGATGTCGGCGCTGTCCACTCGACGGGCTGTGCGTCCGAGCCTGCGTAAATCGTCATCGATTGCGGTTCAACGATATGCGCAAACACGACATAATCGGTCGTGATCGGTCGCAAACGCCGCCAATATAGGGTCAGTTCGACCGAGTCGCCCGCGTTCGGCGTCAAATCGGTGAGCGCATAACCAACCAGTTCGATTTGGTTGTCGAAGTTGATACGGATCGGGTTAGGGACACCAAGATCATCGGCGCGCGGCACTAACTCGACCGTACCGACTTGATAAATCTCATCGCCATTGGACAATTGCAGCCGTTCGCCCGTCGGTAGGTGATACCAGCCAAGCATTATGTCCAGCGTCATCGGCGCGTATGCGGCAGGCGGCACGACGATTGAAACGTCGTTGATCCATTGATAACCTTGTGCTAAATCAGAAGTAGCAAGGATGCCTCCGCCCGGATACACATCGCGCTGGCTGATAATGAGACCATCAGGCGTGACTAAATGTACGAATAAACTCCAATCGCGCGTGAACGGTGCTTCGATAAAAGCGTAAAACGAAAAATTGACATACTCTTCTGGGCGAACTTCTGATGCTGTCAGCCTAAAATTGTCTACACCGATGCGACCCTCGTTTGCGCGTTCGGAAAAAATCGTCTCGCTGTTTGGAAAGGGTTCAATCACTTCAATGGGGGGAGCGTAAGCGTAGATAATCGTCGTGAATGGGGTGACGAGTGCGACACCAAAGAACCACACGCCTACAGCGCTCATGACGATAGGGCGCAGTCGTTTTGGCAACCACCATGTCAAACCGACCGCCAACCACACGCAAATCGACGACAGCGCGCCGAAGATCAATCTTCCTTGAGACGCGGGTGTTTCCGTTGTCCAGCGCAGATATGAGATGAATGTGACGACGATCCAAACCAGCGTGACGAATGCTGGCAGCCATCGATCCAACGACCAGCGGCGGCGTATGACCGTCACGAGTAAGAAAATCAATATGCTGATAAAGCCGATCAGCCCAATGATGTCGAATACGAGATAAATCTCGCGCGGATATGCAATGTTGACGCCACCAAAAAATCCCCAAAATGCTTGCGTAAAACTAAAGCGTTCCGACCACAACTGCGCAATATTGGCAGGAATGGCACGCCGCCCGACGATTTCCAAAAAGACGTTTAGCCCTGTTGGATCGCCGTACAACTGAAAATTGCGCACATACCACCATCCGGCAATCGCAACCGTGAGTGCGCCCGAAATCAAACCGCCGACGATGAGCGGATGAAGTGAGCGCTGTTTGATGCTCACGATCACCAAAGCAAGTCCAATCACAGGGATGAGAAAACCGATATTCAGCTTCGCCAGCAATCCTAAACCCGTGACGATGCCCAAAACGATGTATGTGCTGATGCGTGGCGGTGTTTTCAGCTTGATCAAACGCACAATTAACAATGTAAGCAGATTTCCCAATAAATTCGATGCATTATCGTTGTTGACCGAGCCGCTGATAAACACAAACATCGGTATAAACGCATTGAGCGCGGTTGCGCCTACTATCACCGTCGGCTGATTCGGAAACAGCTCACGCGCCAGACAATAGGTGACGATCACAGTGCCTAGACCAAGCGCGACCGAAAACAAACGTGCGATGTGTACCGCTAAAGCTGTCCCGCGATAAGGAAACGCCTCTAATTCTGCCCGATGCACGATCATATTGGCGTTGCCGTCTGGTCGGATCACACCAATATCCGCGTGTGGATTGATGCGGCGCACGGTTTCGAGATCGCTGGTGTCAATTCCGGCGGTCAGTGCCGCGGCGATCAAATAATAAAGTGGCGGCTGACTACCTTCTTGCCGCCATAATGTTTGCACACGTGCGTCCTGTATGGGCAGAGCGAAATTGTTTCGCGCAATCGTTTCGACCATCGGGTAATGCCACAGTTCATCGGATGCTTCAAAGATCGGCGTGATCACGCTGTACAAGGTGCCAAGCAGCACATATGCAATGATGATTGCCGCAAGCCACCTGCGAGTCATATCCTTCACGCTGTAGCCTCGGTGATGCGTTCGAAAAACTGTACGGTTTCGGTCGTAATAGATGACCAATTGAAGCGATTTTTGAGTGGCGCGATGTGGTTCGATAAGGTGCGGCGCAGCACTGGGTCATTATGCAGGCGTTTGCACGCCGCGACTAACGCGCGCACGTCATCGATGGGGTGAAGCAGCATCGTGTCGCCATCTCGAAATTCTGGGATCGGCACAACCGGTTGGGTCGTAATTATCGCGCATTCATGCTGAATGGCTGCCATTAAACTGCCACGCCGAAACGACGCGCCATCACGAAAAGGCAGCGCGACGACATCGACCGCTTTTAGCCACGCGCTCACATATGCATCATCGATATACCCAGTACGCTGAACGAACGGGGTGAGTTCAAGTGCTGTGATTAGGTCGTCAATTTCACGCAGATACGGTTGATTGGTTGGGTCGCTTGCCCCTGCTGTCCCACCGATCAACACCAAACTGGCATCAATTCCATCATCACGTAACTGTTTCAGACTGTGCAGCAGCGTTTCCAAGCCTTTGCTGTGGTTGATTAACCCGAAATACCCGATTAAGAATTGGTTTTTTGCATTCGCTTGTCTCACATCAACCACTGGCAGCACGTGTACCGCGATATTGCTGCCAATTGGGATCAGTGTCACCTGACCCAGAGCGGTCAAACGGGCATAATCTTCATGGTTAGTGACGATGACACCTGCTGACGCGCGCGCGAGCCGCATGACGATCCAATCGCGTAGTTTGCCCGCCTTTGGGAACAAATAGGGGAAGCGCAAATCGTGAAATGTCGTCACTACTGGAATCGGATGCAAGACATCCGGCAAAAAATGGATAAATGGCGACATGCCGAACGCTGCTGTTTGAAACTGTAAATTGACAACATCGAGCGCTTCCGCCCGTGCCCAACGCTTGACCGTTTGTAAAGTCGAAAATGACCAGCGAGAAGCTGCCGTCATGAGGCGAATACGCGAGTCATGTTCTTGTGCTGACGGGGATGTGAAGACCGATACGCCGTGAATATGCTCAGCAAACATGCGCGCCAAAATCGCACTGTACGCGCCAACGCCGCCCTGCATCGGCGGATATTCTCCCGTTACCAATCCAATGCGCATTATAATGCTCGCAATCCGGATCGAAGTACATCACGGTAACACTTGATGCGTTCTTGACGCATAGCAGATTTATGTCCAAGCGCACTCTTTACTGTCTCGATAATGATTTGTATAGCGTAATTTGCCAGAATATAGACCCGCAAAAGCCCAGCACTTAACGCGCCATAATGCTTGCGGAAATAACTGATTTTGCTGGTTTGATAATAAATATGGGTACGTGCGCCTGTCTGTTCGGTGCTGCGCCCACCGTGATGGATGATGGTCGCTGTGCCGACATACATAATCTGCCAACCCGCGTCGGTCGCGCGCTTACACCAATCGACCTCTTCCGAAAACATGAAAAAACTTTCATCCAACCCACCGATTTGTTCGTAAACCGCACGACGGGCGAGCATCGATGACCCCTGTACCCAATCCACGCGATGCGTACTATCACAGTTAGGCTGGTTGAGAGGAAAGTGACTGGGGAGTTTTTTTAGATACGGAGCGAACCACAAGCTTTCAATGAGTTCGCTCTTCAACGTTGGAAAATGACGCCGCGTTGATTGATATGTGCCATCCGTATTGAGCGTATGTGCGCCTGCAACGCCCACTTGTGGATGCGCTTCCATCACGTCGATCAAGCGTAAAAGCGCGTCGCCGACGATCTCCGTATCTGGGTTCAGCAGCAATAGATAACATCCGCGTGCGGCGCGCAGCCCAATATTATTGCCTTTGGTGAAGCCGACGTTTTCGGTCTGTGCCAGCAGTGTTACATCGGGAAAGCGATCATGCACCACAGCAACTGTGTCGTCGGCGCTGCACGCATCGACAACGATGATTTCGGTCGTCGGTTTCGGTGCGGTTTGAATCGAACGTAAGCACCGTTCAAGATCGCCTGCGACATTCCAACTGACGATGATGATCGACAGGACTGGCGTCGTCATACGTCGCTCGCCGTTTCTGCAGATAGATTGAACAAACGCTCGGCATTTTCAGTTGTGATGCGCGCCATTGTCTCGATAGGTAGGCGGTGCAAGCTTGCCAAACGCTCGACCATATAGGAAATATAGGCGGGTTCATTGCGCTTGCCGCGAAATGGCGTAGGAGTTAAAAAGGGCGCATCGGTTTCGATTAACAGCCGGTTTTGTGGAACGTGGGTCGCAATCCGGCGTAGTTCATCGGCATTTTTATACGTGATCGGACCCGTAAAACCCAGATAAAACCCGGCGGCAAGCGCGCGCTCAGCAATTGCGGGCGGTGCAGAAAACGAATGCAGGACGCCGGGGCGCGTTTTCAGGGATGGAGGCAGTGTTTTGACCCAAGTTTCCAAAATCGTCATGATGTCGTCATGCGCGTCGCGGTCATGAATAATCACAGGCAATTCCAGTTGTGAGGCAAGTGCGAGCTGTGCCTCAAATGCTTGATGCTGAGTCGCTTTCGGGCTGGTATTCCAGTGATAGTCCAACCCGATTTCGCCAATCGCGACGACTTTTTTTTCGTGCGCACTGGCTTCGATCCACACCAGATCACTGCTGGTGAAATCAACCGTGCTGTTGGGGTGGATGCCCGCTGCCGCGTAAATACCCGCGTATTGATGGCTCAACTCAATCGCCTGCAATGTCGTTTTGTGGTCGACCGCCGGGATGATGATCCGCGTTACATCACCCATGCGTGCCCGCTCGATGACAGCATCGCGGTCAGCGTCGAACCCGTCGAAGTTGAGATGACAATGGGTATCGATCACGGCTTATAACCGATGTTCTGCTTTAAGAAGTTGAATATCTGCCTGAACCATCATTTCGATCAACGCCTCGAAAGTGACGGTGGGTTCCCAACCCAGTATTTGTTTTGCTTTCGCCGGATTGCCTACAAGCAGATCGACTTCGGCAGGGCGCATAAATTTCTCGTCTTGCACAACATAACGCTTCCAATCGAGGTCAGCCGCAGCGAATGCGACTTCGACCAAACGCTGCACCGAATGTGTATTGCCAGTCGCGACTACATAATCGTCGGGCGTATCTTGTTGAAGCATCAACCACATGGCGCGCACATAATCACCAGCGAAGCCCCAATCACGCTGAGCATCGAGCGTACCGAGTCGCAGTTCGTTGGCTAAGCCCAGAACAATTTTAGCAACGTTATACGTGACTTTGCGGGTGACAAACTCTATGCCGCGACGAGGTGACTCGTGGTTGAAAAGGATTCCACTGGTCGCGTGCATGTTATAACTTTCACGATAATTGACGGTAATCCAGTGACCATACACTTTGGCGACACCATAAGGACTGCGCGGATAAAACGGTGTCGTCTCAGTTTGTGGAACTTCTTGTACTTTGCCGAACATTTCGCTGCTGGACGCTTGATAAAAACGAATCTCTGGGTTGACAGCGCGGATAGCGTCGAGCAGGCGCGTAACCCCTAATCCAGTGACATCGCCTGTAAAAACAGGTTGTGTCCACGAGGTGGGCACGAAACTTTGCGCCCCCAGATTGTAAACTTCTTGTGGGTTTGCTTCGCGCAACACATTCATCAAACTGGTCAGATCGCTCAAATCGGCAGCGACAAGATGAATACGTTCCTGAATATGTTTGATGCGTTCATAATTATAGGTGCTGGTGCGGCGTGTGACGCCATACACCTCATATCCTTGTTCCAACAAGAATTCGGCAAGATAGGAACCGTCTTGTCCGGTAATGCCTGTAACTAACGCGCGTTTTTTGCTGCTCAACGATGTGCCTCCAATGGTTCAGCGTGTTTGCCTTGTTGAATAGACAAACAGAAAGTCCTGCGGGTTACGCGCCGCAGGACTTTTTCAAGAATACCTACGCTTGCGATTACACGCCGACGGTTGCCGTCGGTGTGACGGTTGGTGTCGCGAGAATTTCAATCGTGCTGATTTCAACTTCGTCTTCGTTGTAGGTTAGCAAGACGAACGGCACCGATACCCAACCGATTTGTCCCTGATATTCGACTTCAATCCAATCGGCGGTGACCGTACGACCGCTGACGATCAATTGCACGCCATTGGGAATAAGTGCCAGCGACTCCGATTGGCTGTTTGGGCGGCGGCGCAGATGTAAATTCGCACCTTCCTGCAAGCCTTGCACCGTCGCAACATTGACGTTGCGGAGTGGGTTCGCTGTCGGTGCGACGCCCGCCGCTTGTCCGCCTTGTTCACCAAAACGATTGCTTGGGATGGTCGGCAAGTCACGGAATGCTGCACGCAGACCGCGTGCGTCACGGAGTTCAATATACAGCGCGTTCACCCACGCAGTGATCTGTCCGCCATCGGGTGTGCTGTACACGACGAATAACCATGTTTCAATCGGGTCAAGGTCTTCGTCTTCACCTAACAACGTGACCGGGTCGACGAACGGCGTCGGAGTCGCCGCGCCTTCTGGTGTCGGGGTTGGGGTGAAAAACTCTGGCGGTACTGCCGCGCCTTCGCGTCCTAATACCGCAAGGACTGTGCCACCGGGTGCGAGACCGAGCGATAATGCCTCACTGTTTGGGTATTGGCGAAGCTGCAAATTCGCGCCCGGATCAACCAGAACACGTCCTGTAGGACCGTCCGTCGTTGTTTCGGTGACGGATGCCTGTACTTGCGCCTGTGGGGTAGCCGTTGGCAGCGCTATATTCGGGTCAGTCGTGGGTACTGCGAGCGCCTCTATCGGCGCGCTCACGACCGCAACTTCAGTTTCGGCAGCAACCGCCGCAACCGCACTTGCCGACGAAAGTGGAATGCTGACGAGCGGCAGCGCTAAAACTTGCGGTGCGCTTTCGCCCGCATACACGACGGCATCATAATAAACGCCGCCGTAAATGCCCGTCACATCGAATGATGCTTCGTTGCTGAGCGCCTCAAACGTCGTGTTGATGGTGATATTATCGACATTTGGCGTTAGTGAGGTCGTCGTGTAGTCATCGCTCGCCAGGTCGTCGATAAACACACTTCCATTACTCAGCGCGGCGCTTGCATTTGCTTCCGGCGCGACATTGGCGAGCGAGAACGCTGCCACATCTGCGCCGACCAGGGCTTCATCCGACGTGAACGCGCTTAAGGCGACACTGCCGCCCGCCACCGATGCGATGACGGTCGTACGTGTGTTGGCTTCAACCGTGAGTGTCGTGCTGACAAGTGCGTCGGTCGCGCCTTCTGGCGTCACGCTGACTTCATAATCGCCTGCTGGGATGGAAAGATACTCGGTTGCGGTGCCAAAATCGAGCGATGGCACAATAATCGAACCATTTGCTGCAATATCGACCGCCGCCGCACCATCCGCGGCATGAACGACGCGGACATAACCGCTGGTCGCGTCATTTGGGAGTGTCGGCGCGGAAAGCAGCAGCGCCATTGGATTTTCAACTGTGCCGTAAGCAAGCGCGATATATGATGTGCCTGTATTGAGCGAGAACGTCGTTGTTGGGATAATCGCGTCTGTCACTGCGCCGCCAACCGTAGTTACCACTAAGCCATACGCTTGCGACGGAATATCGAGCGTGCCATAGGGCTGGTTGTATTGCAGATTAGGGATAACCGGGCGACCATCCGCCAGCACAATATCGACGGCGGGTGCATCGGGGATGGCATGGATCGCTGTCAAACGCGCGCGCCCAACTGGAAGTGGGTTGAGGTCATCCTGGAACACTGTAAATGCGAGCGGATCGCTGGTGGACACAATCGCCACCAGGGCTTGATCTGCTACGACATCGATGATTTGTTCCCACAACGCATCGGTTTCGCCCGATGCTGTAACGCTGACCTGAATCGCTCCCAGCGCCGCTGAGAAATAGGGCGTCGCTTGACCAAACGCGAGGTCGGCATAAGTTAGCGCGCCGTTGGTATATACATCCACATTCGGCGCGCCTTCTAAAGCATGAACATATCGAATCGACGCTGCACCACCCGTTTGTGCGAAGGCGCTGAACGGCGTGACGACCAAAACCAGCGTTATTAACAGCCATATAAGCTTTTTCATCGTGTTACTCCTTGCATTGTTCAGACAGAGAGTGAGTAGATCGTACGACGATCTACGTGCCTTCTTCCCACTGAGTCAAATAATGTGTCTGTTCTGGTGTCAACACATCGATCTTGATACCCATCGATTCTAACTTCAACCGGGCAATTTCGCGGTCGATTTCATCTGGAAGGGTATGCACAGCCGCTGACAAGCCTGATTTGCCGCCCTGTTTGACCATATATTCCGCTGCCAATGCTTGATTGGCGAAGCTCATATCCATAACGCTCGCGGGATGACCTTCAGCGGCAGTCAGATTGATCAAGCGACCATCGCCCAGAAGATACAGCGGACGCCCATTCACGCGGTATTCTTCGACGTATGGACGCACCAACTTTGGTTCGCCTTCGCTCAGCGCGCGTAGTTCTGGAATATTGATTTCGACATTGAAATGACCACTGTTCGCCAGGATCGCGCCTGGTTTCATGCGCTCGAAGTGACGTTTGTCGAGCACATTGATATCGCCTGTGGCGGTGATGAAAATATCTCCAACCAACGCGGCTTCTTCCATCGGCATTACGCGATAACCATCCATCACCGCTTCGAGCGCACGGAGCGGGTCGATTTCTGTGACGATCACGTTAGCACCCATACCGTCGGCGCGTGACGCAATACCGCGACTGCACCACCCATAGCCAGCGACGACAATCGTGCGCCCTGCGAGCAAAATATTGGTTGCGCGGATGATGCCGTCGAGCGTACTTTGTCCAGTGCCGTACCGATTATCGAATAAGTGCTTGGTATTGCTATCGTTGACCGCGATCACTGGGAATGCCAGTTGACCATCGGCTGCCATCGCGCGCAAACGGATGACGCCTGTGGTGGTTTCTTCAGTCCCGCCGATGATGTATTCAAGCAGTTCGCGGCGGCTTTTGTGGATGGTGCCAACCAAATCCGCACCGTCATCCATTGTGATATGCGGTTGATGATCTAACCCCGCCGTGATGTGCTCGTAATAGGTGTTGTTGTCTTCACCTTTGATAGCGTAGACAGGAATTTCAAACTGAGTGACAAGCGCCGCCGCTACGTCATCTTGTGTCGACAGTGGGTTCGACGCGCACAACACGACATCAGCGCCGCCGACTTGTAAGGTATGCATCAAGTTCGCTGTTTCGGTGGTGACATGCAAACATGCCGAAACGCGCATTCCTTGTAGTGGTTTTTCTTTGGCGAAGCGCTCACGGATGGCGCGCAGCACAGGCATTTCGTTGTTTGCCCACTCAATCCGAAAACGACCCCCTGTAGCGAGGTCGAGGTTTTTCACATCATGTTCAACGGTCATGCAAGCTCCTATCAATACTTGGGGAATGGGGTGGCGTATACCTCAAAAACGTGAAGATTGTAGCACACCTCAAAAAGAGACCGTTAGCGCATAGACTCAAGCTGTCCACCATCATCAAAACTGGTACGGAAGCGCGCAATAAAGTCTGAGATGGTGAAGTGATGGTTTTGCGTGCCGACGTGTTCGAGCGCATATGTAGCGCACAGCGATCCCAGTTCGCCGCACAACTGTAGAGGATAACCCTGCGCCAACCCGCAAATCAACCCAGCACGATAGGCATCACCGACGCCGGTTGGGTCTTTTATCACGGTTTCTTGAAAGACTGGAACTTGGATCATCGTATCGTGTGCGTAAATCTTCGATCCCTGATTCCCATGTGTGACGATTAAAACTTCAAACATCTGACGCATCGACTCGATATTCAGCCCGGTTTTCTGGTTGATCATTTCGGCTTCGTATTCGTTCACGACCAACATATACGCGCCTTGCATATTGGCGCGTAGTTGATCGCCGCTGAGGCGGGCGACCTGTTGACTGGGGTCATAAATGAATTTAATCCCACGTTGATGGCATTCTTCGCACAAGTTCGACATCGCATCGGGGTCGTTGGGGGATACGATGACCAAATCAGGCTTGGCATCATACACGTCTCCAATGCGAAAATTCTTGGCATAATTCATCGCGCCACTATAAAACGACCCGATCTGGTTGTTATCCATATCGATATTGGCGAAGAACGAGGGCATAAATACGTCGTCGATGCGCTGAACGAGGCTTAGATCGACGCCTGACTCGGCAAGTCGCTCGGCGTAAGGCGCGAAATCACGTCCTACCGTGCCGAATAATTTCGGCTTTTGATGCAGCAAAGCGAGTGTATAGGCGATGTTACCGCCGTTGCCGCCCCAGTGCTTGGTCATGTCTTCGACGAGAAAACTGACACTAATTCGATGAAGATGATCAAGGAGGAGATGTTCAGCGAAGCGACCGGGAAAACGCATGAGGTAGTCATACGCGATAGAACCCGATACAATAATGTCCATAGAATGCGGTTTTCCTGATTAATGGGTCAAAGCCGGGCGGCAGTATACCAGCATCTCATGAGTTTTGCAGTGTGAAATTTGGTTTAATGAATGTGGCTAATTTGATAAAGCGATGACGAACGAACCCGAAGACAAGACACCACCCGAACTGAGACCGCGACGTGACGCCGACGCAGGGCGCAAACCCCAGTTATTTGCAGGACGTTTGGGTTCACGTTTATTTTCGCTCGCGGCACTCGTTGAAAAAGTCGAGACCCAGTTTTATCTGGAATACGATAATGACTCGCCTGTTTTGCAAGAAGCCGATACCAGTTCTAAACGGTTACGCTTGATTATCGATGTCGTGAATTATGTCATTGCAGTGGAGTCGATCGATCTGGATTCGGATGCAAAAGCTGATTTGATCCGCCGCGTATACAGCAACATTTTTGGCTATGGTGCGCTCGATGCGCTGTTCCTGGACGAGCGCGTGACCACGATTTCATTGGAAGGTGCCGAAAAAGCCGCTGTCCGTTATGGTGCGTCGGTGCTGCAATCGTTGGGCGCAATCTTCGACGACAAGGATCAGTTCAAACGTGCGCTCGAACGACTGCTTGCCGATGCAGGTGCAGTACTGAGCGACGACACGCCAATTCTTGAAGTCGGCATGAAGATAGATGAGCGTCCTATGCGTATCAGCGTGGTTGCGCCACCTTACGCGGTCGAATTGAGTGCGGATATTCGAGTGCATCCGGCACACGCGCTGACATTAGACGACCTTATAAAATCTGATATGTTGACACCGGACGCAGCGGACATGCTGCGCGCAATAGCAGCATCAAAATATGGATTTTGCATCGTCGGAGAGACTGAATCGGGTAAGACGACGCTGCTCAACGCGATGCTGCCCGTGCTGCCCGATGTCAGCACGACGATTGTCGAGCGTGCCGAGGAAATGCGCCCGCCGGCGACCATGAAGCGTTTTGCTGCACAATGGCAGCACGGCGCTATGCCCGAAATTTCTTTTGGCGCGCAAATTGCTGCTGCGTTAGAATCGATGCCATTGTGTTTGGTGCTGGATGAAATCCGCTCTGATGAACCGCGCAGTATCGCGCCGCTGCTCGAACTTGAGGAGTCGCCGCGTCAAATTTGGGCGATCCGCGGTGTGCCAGATTCGAAAAGGCTGCAAAGCGCGTTAGGGATGTTGGCGCGGCGTGCCCGTGTTGGTGCTGGTGAGGCTGCTGTCCACGCGCTGTACGAGCGCCTTCCATTCGTAATCACGGTCGCCCGTGTCGCAGAACGCACGAGTGATGGCATCTTCCAACTCTTCAGCATTGCCGAATGGCAGTCGCGGGTCGATACGGACTATCCGGATTATGTCATGTTAATGACGTTTGTTGATGGAGCAGCACGGCGTACCGATGCGACACTGGCGCGTTGGTTGGATTAGAAAAGAGACTACAAAATGGCTTTTCCAACGTTTTATCGACCGGAACGCGTCGGTCAGCTTTACGCGCCAGATACCGTGAGCGCTGTACAAGCGGGACGCGATTCCGGTGTAAGCAGTGCGAAAGAAGATGCGCGGCGCGTGGTTTTGTTGTTGGTCGATGCCCAGGTTGATTTCATTCACGTCGATGGAACGCTGCCTGTTCCTGGCGCTGTCGATGACACAAAACGCACTATCGAGTGGATTTTTCGTAATCTTGGTGGGATTACCACGATTGCCGCATCCCTTGATAGTCATATGCCCATGCAGATTTTTTCACCGACATGGTGGGTCAATATCAACGGCGAACATCCCGCTCCCTATACCGTAATTCGCAGCGCTGACGTGCATCTTGGAACGTGGCGCGCGCTTTATCAGCCAGAATGGTCGGCCGAATATACCGAGAAGCTTGAAGCGCAAGCACGCAAGGCGTTGATGATTTGGCCGTATCACACGCTGTTAGGAACGCCTGGTCATGCGATTACGCCCGCGCTGTACGAAGCTATCGCTTTTCATGCTGCTGCACGACAAACCCAGCCGACCTTTTTGTCAAAAGGATCAATTCCCGAAACCGAGCATTATTCGATGCTCGAACCGGAAGTCAAGGTGCCAGGTCATGCGATTGGTGGCTTGAACGTACCGTTTTTGAATATGCTGGCAAGCTATCAGTTAATTTATGTGGCTGGGCAGGCAAAAAGTCATTGCGTCCTTGAAACAGTGCGTTCGATGGTGCGGTATTTCCAGCACGGCAGCGATGTCGTGCGAAAGATTCGCATTTTGATGGACTGCACATCGTCCGTCGCGCACCCAGAAATCAACTTTGACGATATAGCGAACGAAACATTGGAACGTTACACCGAACACGGTTTGAAACTGGTGACATCCGCAGATGTTATGGATTAACGAAATAAAAAGGGCGTAGTCGCTTGACCACACCCTTTTTATTTAGAAAACATGCAGTTTACTGAGTGCTGACGTTCGCCTGTTCGACGACGGCTGCCAAGACATCGAACGGTACGGAACCACGATTGTATTCCGTGCCTTGAAACGTGATCCATTCTGCATCACTATCACCGTAGCGGATCATGACCGCAGGTGTACCTTGCACGCCCCTGGCATTACCGAACGCAATATCGACGTTGACCTGGTTGGCACTTTCGGAACAGGAAATCACGTCGCTGTAACTCAAACCGAGTTCTTGTACGATGCTGCGCGATGCGCCGTCAGTGAAATACGTGCCAGTTCTCGCCATCGCATAATAGCGATCATATGCGTTCCAAAAGGCGCCAGGACTCGCATCGTCAATACATTCCGCGATTTTGCCCGTGAATACGGACGTTTGACCACCCGCCGTCGGGTAAATACGATATTCAAAGCGCGCTTGTCCGGTTGCGACGTAGGTTTCGATGAACTGCTGTATGGTCGAGTGATAACTCTGACAATGCGGGCAGCCAAAATCGGCAAATTCGACCAGGGTGACAGGTGCATTCGGGTCACCAATCACGAACGCGCCTTCTTCGGAGCGCGTCGGATTGAGCGATGTGTATTCGAGCGTTTGAACATTGGCATTGCCCGATAACAGGATCGCGATAACGAACACCACCACCGCCGCAACGACGACACCAACGATGATGATTCCTTGTTGATTGCGGTTGGCACTTTTCGGTTTATTGGCACTGGCGTTTGAACTGGTCTGCGCGCGTGCAGGAACCGACTGCTGATTTTCTTTGGCGCTCATGTGGTGTAGCAACTCCAGTAAGATAAAGAGATGAAAAACATTGTAACCGAATTTTACTTGTGCCTCCACGTGGCTTTGTAAACTGTATGTAAATTATGGCTGTTTAGCGTTATAACGGGGCGCTTTCGCGCTGTATACAACAGGAGAAAGTAATCATGCGTGTGGTTGATATTATTGCAAAAAAACGAGATGGGGAAGCACTTTCGCGCGAAGAAATTCACGATTTTATTCAAGCCTATACACGCGGCGACATCCCTGATTATCAAGCCGCGGCGTGGCTGATGACGGTGTATCTAAAAGGTATGACCCGGCAGGAAATAGTCGATCTGACATTGGCAATGGCACAAAGCGGCGATGTTCTCGATTTGAGCGATATTCTGGAGTATGCCGTCGATAAGCATTCTTCTGGCGGCGTTGGCGATAAAACATCGCTGGTAGTCCTGCCGCTTGTCGCCGCATGTGGGGTCACCGTCGCCAAAATGAGCGGTCGTGGTCTTGGATACAGCGGTGGCACGTTGGATAAACTCGAAAGCATCGCTGGTTACAACGTCAATTTGACGGGTGAGCAGTTTCGCGCACTGGCAAAGAAAAATGGGATTGTATTGGCAGGACAATCTGCATCACTCGCGCCTGCTGATGCCAAGTTGTATGCGCTGCGCGATGTCACTGCGACTGTGCCTAGTCTCCCGTTGATTGCGAGCAGCATCATGAGCAAAAAGATAGCGGCGGGAGCAAATGGCATCGTTCTCGATGTCAAATACGGGCGCGGCGCTTTTATGCCGACGGTCGAAGACGCGCGCGCACTGGCACAAATTATGGTTGAAATTGGCACGGATGCAGGGCGCGATGTCGTAGCGCTCTTGTCCAACATGAATCAACCGCTTGGCGTGGCAGTCGGTAATGCACTGGAAATTCGAGAAGCCATTCAAGTCATGAGCGGCGTTACTCCCGACGCTGCCAGTGATTTTGAAGACCACTGTTTAATTGTCGCCTCGTATATGCTGCTGCTGGCAGGGCGTGGTCAGCGCTGGACGGATGTGGATGCTAATCAAACGTTGCTGCGCGATAAACTGAACAATGGCGACGCATTAGGTGTTTTTCGCCGCATGGTCGATGCTCAGGACGGCGACATACGCATGGTCGATGACCCGTCGCTGCTGCCGACCGCACGCCTGATCGTTCCCGTCGCGGCGGCACGCGGCGGTTATATTGCGGATGTGGATGCACTCGCGGTGGCGCGTGCATCGTTTGATTTGGGCGCTGGGCGCGAGAAGAAAGGTGATCCAATTGATGTTGCGGTTGGTGTAGAGGTATTTGCAAAGGTCGGCGCATTTATCGAAGCAGGAATGACAATTGCAATGGTTCACGCCAATGACGAGTTACGCCTGGCGGCGGCACAGGCAACATTGCAAGCGACGTTTACGTATAGCGACCTGCCAGTGACACCGCCCGCGCTCATTGACAGCGTAATCAGCAGCGTTTAGTCGTCCGTACTGGGTTGTAATATGCCATCGATGTATTCATACGCGTAGAGTGGCGCATCTCGCCAATAACCGGACTCGAAGCGGATACGACCGTTCAGTCCGTCATAATCGGTTTCGGTTATTGCTTGCAGTGCTGCTACTCGGTTTCCGCTTCGCGCCGCTTCGATAGCGATACGCGCAGCATCATACATCAGTGTGGAGCGCAGACTGGGTGGGGGCGCGAACGGATCAGACATTTGGTAGCGGTGTACGAACGACTCATCAGGGAGTGACCCACTGCTCATGATGCGTATGTCATTCGGATTGTCATTCAATAATAGAAACGACGAAAGCGTCAGCACATCGCTGCCGACGGATGAAGTGCTCATGTCAGAGGCGTTCGTTATCTCAAAGGGTAAGTAATACCCCAATCGTACTGGATTGAAGGGATTGGTCAATACAAAACTGATTGGTGAGGCATGTCTCGATGACCATTCCCCGACGATCAGGGCTGGAATATCGCCTAACGCTGTTTGCGTGGCACTGTCCACCGCATGATAGCCGATGAGGATAGTCACTATGGTGAGCGGATCTCCTTGTAATGCCTTCGCGCGCGCTATCGCGGACTCCAATGTGCCGCCATCGTCGAGTGCAACTAAATTGACGTGTTGACCTGACTCCGTAAGTGCCAAACGAGCGGCGTACAGTGCATCGTAGCCGACTTCACGATAACGCCCCTCGAATGGCGCGATCAGTGCGACGCGCGGCACGCTAGGCGAGGCGCGACACCCCGCTAATGTGAATATCAATACGAACAGCGCGCGTCTCAAAAACATGAGTTGCTGACATGTTCTTCAAATGTGCGCGCGAAATTGTGATAGCCGTCGCCTGTGCAACGTGCCTGGAAAAAGTAGTACTCGGATTGTGCTGGATTAGCGGCGGCTTGCAGCGCGCTCAACCCTGGACTGGCGATGGGTCCTGGCGGCAAGCCATTGTTGAGATAGGTATTGTAGGGTGACACTGCGCTGGAATAATCGGCTTGTGTGATGCGCGACCACCATGTCGTACCATCAAAGCCGATGGCGTATTGCACGGTTGGGTCGGCATCTAGTTTCATGCTGATTGCCAATCGATTGCGATACACGCTCGAAATCATCGGATGTTCGTCGGGGTAAATCGCCTCACGCTGGATGATCGATCCGAGCGCGGCGATTTCATAAAGGCTGAAACCTTGCGCGGCGGCGTTTGCGGGCAAGCCAACACTTTCGACCCGATCGCGGAAGTTAGTCAACAGCACCTCCCGAAAGTATTCCGGCGTCATCGTCGTGGGTAGTTGATAGGTATCGGGGAACAAAAAGCCCTCAAGCGAAGCGCCGATTGGAAGCCCAATGAACGCCGCGAACCCTGGATCAACCAATGCGCCAGCGCCAACGAGGTTGAGAAAGTCTTGACCCGAAAACCCAAAATTGGCGGATTGATCGATGATCGCCGCGATCTCTTCGATCCGCCAGCCCTCTAAAATTCGAAAAGTAAACTGACTGCTCCCCGAATCGGTCAACGCTGCCGCGATTTGAGGAATTGTTTCAGCTTGTGTCAGAAAAAATGTCCCCGCTTCAAGTTGGCGATCCAACCTATACGCCTGTACATAATCGACAAACAAATCCGCGTCCGTGATTAAGCGAGCAGCAAGTAAGTTTTGTGCGATCAGTGCCGGAGAATCACCAGAATTTACTTCGAATCTCATTGGGGATGTATCGGTACTCACTGTTTGTGTGAGGTCTTCCTCGCGGCTGTTGAGCGAAAAGCGAATCAGCGAGGTTCGTACATAGTTAACGGGGTCGCCATCCGAAATAAGCAGTAAACCGCCAATGACCAGAACGCCGACCAACCCAACCGCAACGATCACTAAACTGATAACCTGTAAAAGACGAGACAAGAGCACTCCTTTACGCACTAATGTGCCGATTTTTAACGCACATACGTATCCTTGCAAACTGATACGGTGGGAAATCGTTTACGAATCGGCGGTTGTCGGCGGAGTAGGCGGCGAAGCCAACCCGTCGCGCAAGGCATCGAGATAACTTTGCAAGATGACGCGCGCTGCTAAATCGTCGATAGGATCGGACACTTTGCGCCCTTTATGTCGAGCGAGTTCGGCAGCATCGACGCTCGATAACTGCTCGTCCCAGTAGACAATCGGGAGCGGAATGACATGAGTCAAATACGTGACCCAATTTCTGACTTTGTCCGCCTGAGTAAAGTCGTCAGCGGTCGCGCGTTCTTCATATGGCAGCCCGACTACAAACGCGACGGCATTTTCTTGGGCAACAATATGCTGTAACCTCTCAAAATCCTTGTGTTTGGACTTACGCTGAATGATGGTCAGTTCGCGCGCGACCAACCTCGATGCATCGCTGACAGCAACGCCAATGCGCACCAACCCGTGATCAAGCCCGATGAGTTTGCCGATCATGCGCCACCTTGCAAGATCACGATCCTATTGGGAAGTATTGGCATTTGCCCGAACCAATCTGGCGACAATTCAATTTGTGGCTGCGTGTCGCCTGCGAGATCGAGTGTGCTGGTCAAATAGCGTTGTGCTTCTGACAGCGATAACCCAGCGAGTCGCTGCTGAAGCTGTGCGGTGTCAATTTGTACAGTGATGCTGCCGCGCGCCATCAAGGTAAACGACGCGCGTCCATCCACATCGATTGTCACCTGTGGTGAGCGTTCGTACACGAGCGTGTCAAGATCGATGCTGCGCCCGCGCGGAATTTGACTTGAAAGCTGTACATACGCGATTTGTTCGGCGACGCGCATATCGATAGCGGTGGCTTCGACGACAGCGCGCATGGTCAGCGACACCGTATCGGATTCGTCGGCGACCGCTTGATCGTAACTTGTCCAATCGTCACGCTCTTCGGTGATTCGGATGGATTCTGGAATAATGAACTGATCTTCACCGATACGCGGCAGCATTTCGGCGTATGCCCGTTCTTGCAACTGCTGACGTATGATGTCATTCAGGCGTCGATAATCATCGTCAGTGACGACGCGAATTTGACGGCTTGTGCCGCCGTATGTTGGCGCAAGATTCCGGACTTGAAGCGAGCTGTTCAGGTTGCCGATGATACTGTTGATCAAACCGACAGGAATGTTGTTGCCGACTTCACCGGCTGATTCGGTGACGGCTTCAACTGGAACCTCGATTTGCAACCCTGCACCGCCCGCGACGGCTGCCGCTTGCATGGTGCGAAAAATTATCGGTGTCCCCGCGCTGGTGCTGACAAATGTGCCAAGAGGAATTTCAGTCGCTATTGTCGTCGTATTAATGAAAACGACCGACCCGATAGCTGGGGTCGCGCCGAAACTGCGCGCACCACTGGTTTCAATGGTGGCGCGTTCTTCAACTTCAGCACGCACGGTCAGCGCGGGGATAATCCCATTTTCGACATCGATTTGATCTTGGGTAAAGGTGGGGTCGGCAGTAATTGGTGTGCTGATCTCGGCTTGAGTCTGGGTGGGTAAAATGATGATCGTGGCGCTCGGCAGCGCAATATATGCCACAACGCCGATCACCGTAATGAATAGGATGGACGCGATTACGCGCATGACCAAACGGACTCGTCCTTGACCAGATACGGTAGTTTCGGCGCGAAGTCGGCTGGCAACGGGTGCGAGCGATTCGATGTCCGGTTGATCATCGGGGCGCTGCGCGCGCCCAGTGAAAACTTTAGCGCGGTTGCGCTGCCACTTCGCACGCTGTGCGCCACCAATCGTTTCAAAAACGCTGATGCCAAGTTCGAGCGCGCTGCGTGTCACGGTCGTATCATGCGTGACGAAAGCCAGCCGTATCGCAAGGCGCGTCGCTTCACGTTGGATCAAGACCAGATCGAGCTTGCGCGTGAGCGTCGTGCCGCGTTCGGGCCAGATGATCAAGACACTACGCCCACGCAAATACGATAGGCGATCACGTACGATCGTGACATCGTCGCTCGATTGAAGTTGGATCAGTTCGATATTCGCGGGCATCCGTTTAAAAATTCGACTAGAACGTCAGTAAACAGGGTGGGGAGCATTCTCCACCCAAACCTACGATGTCGCCGCCGCGATGATCTGGCGCGCGGCTTCGAGCGCTTCAGGCAGTTTTGCTGCGTCTTTACCGCCTGCTTGCGCCATTGTCGGACGCCCACCCCCGCCACCGCCAACGACTGCGGCAATCTGCTTGATCAAATTGCCTGCGTGCAGCCCTTGCTTTGTCAAATCGTCGGTGACTGCAACCACAAGCTGCGGTTTTTCATCGACGATGCTTCCCACGACCATGACACCACTTTTGACGGCGGTACGAAACCAATCCGACATATCGCGAAGTGTATCGGGCATGACATCGCTGACTTGCGCGATCAAGGCTTGTTTGCCGTTGATGGTTTCGAGCGTTGTAACCAAACGGTCGAAGCTGGCGCGTGCAATTTCGCGCTGGAGCGCAACGATTTGTTTACGTGCGCCGCTCAATTCGTCCTGAAGTGCGATAACGCGCGTTGTCACACCGTCCGATGTCGTGCCGATTTGCGCGGCGATCGCGTTGAGCGCAGTCAAGTTGTGCTGTACAAACTCGATGGCTTTATGTCCGGTCAGCGCTTCAATGCGCCGAATGCCCGCGCTCACGCTGCCTTCGGCGGTGATGATAAATGAACCGATCTCGGCGGTTTCACTAACATGGACGCCGCCGCATAATTCATAACTGTAACGGCTGTCATCTTTGGCAATCGTGATCGTGCGGACGCGGTCGCCATACTTTTCACCGAACAGCGCCATCGCACCTTCGCCGCGCGCTTCGTTCAATGATTTTTCTTGTGAGATGACCGGATAATTGCGCAAAATGATGTCGTTGACTTGTGTTTCGATGTGGCGCATTTGATCGAGCGTCATCTTTGAATCATGCGCAAAGTCGAAACGCAGACGATCTGGTGCGACGAGCGAACCACGCTGCTGTACATGCGTGCCGAGCAGCGCACGCAGTGCTGCGTGCAGCAGGTGGGTCGCAGTATGATTGCGTGTAATATCGGCACGGCGTTCAAAGTCTACAACGGCAGTCGCTAAATCGCCCTGTTTTGGTGTGCCTTCGACGACTTCACCCACATGGATGATCAGCCCACCAATCGGACGGCGAACTTCTTCGATTTCGACACGCCATCCGTCGTCGCCTGTGATCACGCCTGTGTCGGTGATTTGACCACCGGCTTCGACATAGAAATGCGTCGCTTTCAAAACGATCTCGATTTTATCCCCGACAATCGCATTAGTCACCTGCACCCCATCCTGAATGAGCGCCAAGACATGATCATGCACGGTATCAGCACGATAGGGGTCGTATAAAACACCTGTATCGGGCAGCGTGCCAGATGTTTTCAGCGTATTCAGTATGTCTGCATACACATCGGCTGAAGCGATTTTGCCCATGGCTTTACCGCCACCGCTCGCTATCGAGTGTTGTTCTTCGGCGCGCAAGAAACCGGCGTCATCGATGGTGTAACCGCGCTCTTCAGCAATATCCTTCGTGACTTGAGCAGGCAAGCCGAGCGAAGCTTTGAGATAAAACACGACATCGCCCGAAAGCTGACCGCCCGGCGACAGCGCGGCTAATTCGGCTTCGAGTTCGGTCATCCCGCGATCCATTGTGCGGCGGAAACGTTCTTCTTCTTGCGTGATCACACGCTTAATGGCGTCAGCGCGTTCTACGAGTTCGGTATAATGCCCGCCCATCACGTCGATTACGGCATCCGCGATGGTTGCCAGAAACGGCTGATCGAAGCCAAGTTTTGCGCCAAAACGCATAGCGCGGCGCAGCACTAAACGACAGACCGAGTCGCGTCCTTTCGCGCCGGGCATCACCCCGTCCGCAATCATGAACACGGCGGCACGGATGTGATCTGCGATGACGCGGTAGGGCACAATCTGGGCATCACGTTCGGCATCAGAATGCCCGGTGAGTGCCTGAGTCGCTTTGAAAATCGGCACGAACAAATCGGTATCGTAATTGTTGGTGACGCCGTTGACGACACTCAAAATACGTTCTAAACCCATGCCCGTATCGACGCCCGGTGCAGGCAGCGGTGAATCGAACTGCCCGATATGCGCTGGGTCGGCTTGTGTACGGTTGAACTGCATAAAGACCAGATTCCACAGTTCAAGAAAACGATCATCTTCATCGACGAGGCTTTGAATGATACCGTCAACACCTTGCGACGGGTCTTTATCCCAGTGTATTTCACTTGTGGGTCCACATGGGCCTGTTTCTGCCATTTGCCAGAAATTGGTCTTGGGTCCCATACGCGCGACACGCTGCGGATCGACGCCGATGTCGTTGATCCAGATGTTGTACGCTTCATCATCGTTTTCATACACGGTGAAGGCGAGGCGTTCGGGGGGCAATCCATAGCCCTCGGTCAGTAGAGTGTAGCCGAAACGGATCGCATCACGCTTGAAATAATCCCCAAAGCTGAAATTGCCCAGCATTTCGAAAAAAGTATGATGGCGCGGCGATGGTCCAACATTTTCGAGATCGCTATGTTTGCCCGCGACGCGCATACATTTTTGCGAGGTGGTCGCGCGCGAATACGTGCGCTTGTCCAAGCCCAGAAATACATCTTTGAACTGTACCATGCCCGCATTCGTGAACAAGAGTGTCGGGTCATTGCCGGGAACCAGCGATGATGAGGCGACGGATTTATGCCCGACTTCTTCAAAAAAATCTAAGAACAGCGCGCGCGCTTCGACGCTGGTCAACGGTTTCATAAGGTTGGGTGATCCTTGCAAGGCGTAGACGATTTCAGGACAGTATAGCGGGTCAGGGTGGATTTTTCTAGCGAACCGCGCCGAACAACAGGTATAATTTCTTTCTGGTTATCGGCGGCGCGCGGCAAAGGACTATCGATTCCAGAACCTGTTCTGTTTATTGTCCAGCGATTTATCAAGTGTGATCAGCTTAACGAATGCGGCAGTTAAAAATAAAACTGGGTCAGCGTATAATCTCCGGTGTATCGCATTTATATCCACCGAATCAGCAGGACACAGAATGCCAACGATTGATGAACAAGTCGAAATATTGATGAGCGGCGCGGCATATGGCGACGCGCAAACGCGCGAGGTGATGAAACGCGAACTGCGCGAGCGCTTGCTCGAGTCAGAAAAACATGGGCGTCCCCTGCGCGTGTACTGCGGTTATGACCCGCGCACGAGCGATTTGCATCTGGGACACACGATTACGATGCGAAAGCTGAAGCAGTTTCAAGAGTTTGGGCATGATGTGACATTTTTGGTTGGAACGTTTACCAGTTTGATCGGTGATCCCAGCGACAAAGACAAGGCGCGCGATCAATTGACCCCCGAACAAGTCGATGAAAATGCGCGCACATATGCCGAACAAGCCTTCAAAATTCTGGATCGTGAGTTGACACGCGTGCGGCGCAACGATGAATGGCTGTCGACGCTCGATTTTGCCGATATTATCCGGCTGGCAAGCAACTTCACGGTGCAGCAGTTCTTGGTACGTGAAAACTTCGCACGGCGTATCGAAGACGGGCAGCCGATCTACCTGCATGAGTTATTTTATGGCTTGATGCAAGGGTATGATGCGGTGGCGCAAGAAGCCGATGTACAAATTGGCGGACAAGATCAGTTGTTCAATATCTTGGTTGCGGGGCGCAAGCTGCAAGAAGCGCTCGGTCAGCGTCCACAGATCGCTATCATTATGGGAGAGAGCTTGCCCGGCACCGATGGCGAGATCAAGATGAGCAAGAGTCTTGGTAATCATATTCCGCTGCTGTCTGAACCATGGGATATGTTCGGAAAAGTGATGAGTGTGCCAGATAAAGCGATGGTGATATACCACAAATTAATCCTGGGGTGGTCGCCTGCACAACTCAAGGAACTTGAAGACGGTTTAGTGACCGAAAGCTTACACCCTAACGAAGCAAAAATGCGGTTGGCGCGCGAAATCGTGACGGTCTTTCATAGCCCGACGGATGCTGACGCTGCCCAGAAGCGTTGGGATGAAGTATTCCGATCCGGTGGGTTGCCATCAGACATCGAAGAAGAGGCATTGGAAACGGAAGAAAAGCTGACCGATTTGCTGCGCCGTTTGAATATGGTCGCCAGTGGCGCGGAGGCGCGCCGTTTGATCGAACAAAACGGCGTGCGCTTAAACGACGTGCTTGTCACCGATAGCAAAGGTACAGTAACGCTTGACATGCTGCCTGCTGTGCTGCAAGTGGGCAAGCGTAAGTTTATCCGGCTGGTCGCAAAAAGTTAACGGGTTCAATGGTTAAAAGGCGACCATTTAGATCGCCTTTTACGAAGTGGGCGGGGCGAGTAAGAGATATAGCCCGGTAAATGTAAGGGCGGCGAGCATCAGCCGCTCAAAATTGCGCTGATTAATTCGTTTAATGAGCTTGCCACCGATCCATACACCGAGCGGCAGGAGCGGTATAACCCAAATGACGCTCAGCAGCACGTTCCAATCCATGAGTCCAGCGACAATCAAGGGTGGTACTTTTAAGACGTTGATCACGGCGAAATACAGCGTGGTTGTGCCAACAAACGTGAGCGGCGGCAGGTTTTGCAGTAGTAAATAGATGGTGAACGGCGGTCCGCCGACATTCGCGACCGCCGACCCTGCGCCTGCAACGCCGCCTGCAATATAACCATGCCAATCGTGGGGTTGATAATCGAAGTTGAGCAGCCGATCCGCCAGTAAACGGTAGGCGACGAACAACAGTACGAAAATTCCAAGCAATATGCGCAAGAGATGATCGGGCAGATTGGCAAGCAGCGCCGTGCCGATGATGATGCCAATGATTGAAGTGGGCAGCAGCAATTTGATGTAGTGAAGATTCCATTTGCGCCAGTACACGCGGAGCGCGAACAGATCAGCGATAATGAGCAGCGGCAGCGCTAAACTGATTGCATCAGCGACGGGCATGACCTGGCTCAATAACGGGGTGGAAATAACCGCCAATACCGCCCCCAAACCGCCTTTAGAAAGTCCAATCAGCAGCGCGACGAACGCGACGATCACAAAAAAGGTTGTTGACATAGAAATATCGGCTAGCCCTAATCGTCGGAACGACGATCCCATGTCAGATATTCGCGCATTTGCAAATCAGTATTGCGCATTTTCATCGCGAGATCTGCGGCAAGATTCCGCATCAACCGATAGCCCATTTGCGGATACGAGTCGCATAAAAACATCAACCGATCACGCGCTATGATCAACATCTGGGTATTGTTAACTCCGCAGCGCGCCCGTGCCGAACGTAAACCTTCATCGACGAGCGCAACTTCTCCAAACGATTGCCCGCGCCGCAGCGTGGCGATCGTCTGCGAGCCGCTGCTTTCACCTTTGCCAACGAGCGATGGATCGACCTGAATTTGGATTTCGCCGTCTGCGATGATATATAACTCATTGCCGGACGTATTTTCTTCAAAGATAATATCGCCGGTGTTGTAGGTCATTTCCTGACAAATCGACGCGATTAATTCAAGCTGCGTCGTGGATAAATCGACAAAAATATCGGCTTGCTTAAGGGTACTGATGACGCTCATCGCGCGCTCCTGCTTTGTGTGCGGTGGCTGTTCAGGTATGATGAAAGTCGATTCTAGCACATTTTATCCGCAAGAACGGCAAGTCATTGTAATTGGTGGCGGTCTGGATAAATCGCCGCGAGCCTATAAACCTATTGCGTCGATCATCGCAGCGCAAAGTGATTTGGTCGAACTCGTCGGCAAGTTTACCCCGCGCATTGTGCGTATGGCGGATGAACCAGGAGCTGTTTGATGATGCCGGACTATGCCATAGATGAATTGATCAGCGTATGTATCGCGCGACAAGTAGAAGACGGCGAAACATTGGCGCAAGGCATCAATACGCCGTTGGTGATGGCGGGGTTTATTCTGGCGCAAATGACACATGCGCCGCACGTCAATTTTGCATCTGCGATTGGTCAAAGTGTATGCCGTGAATGGGCAGCACTTGGCGTTGGTCGTATTGAAGATTTTTGGCTGGGGAAAGCGCTCGTTCATACCGGGTTTGTCACAGCATCGGCAGATTTATTACCTAAATTTAAGCCGAAAGAGTTTTTGCGTCCGGCACAGGTGGATCGTTATGGCAGTACCAACAATATCGCATTTGGCGACCATTACGATCGCCCGCGTATGCGGCTGCCAGGAACTGGCGGCATCCCGGATGTGACGCCTATCGGCGATCACATCTGTTTGTACGTGCCGCGCCATTCGAAAGTGACGTTTGTCGAAAAGCTCGATTTTGTCAGCGGCATGGGGTATACGGCGGCGCGCAGCCAGGGAAAAGGTCCCATTTATCTTGTCAGCGATATGGGGCAGTTCGATTGGGCACACGGCGTCATGCGTCTGACGACGCATCATCGCGGTGTAACTGTGGAACAAATCCAAAAAAAGACGGGTTTTATACTTGAAATCGCCTCGGATGTTCATGAAACCCCACCGCCAAGCGCCGAAGACGTACGCTTGCTGCGCGATGTAATCGATCCGCTCGGCGTGCGAAAATTAGAGATGTTGGGCGGCAGCGCACGCAAGGAACTGCTGCGCGAAATTCTGGCGAAAGAAAATGCGTTATAAACGCCGCGCTATTCCAGACTCCAGATACCAATCGAACGGAATCGGTCGGACGGTGAGCCGATAAAGCCAAGCTGTACATTTTGCAGGCGCGGCGTGGTCACATAGGTGAATACCGGGTAGTACAACGGAATTGCGATCGCACGGTCGATAAACGTGGACTGAAATTCGTGATAATACGCGATGCGGTTGATGCCAGACGCATCACGACGCGCTCGTTCGAGCAGTTCGCTAATCGTGCGATCATCCGCGCCGCCATAATTTTCGCCATCAGGGTATTCGCCTTGATGCCAAAAGGCGAATGGATCGGGGTCGGTGCTGCCGCGCATCGAATATTCAACGAGCGCAGTATCGAAATCGTGCGCTTCCAAACGTGTCTGATACTCATCATGCCCGACCGATTCAATTGTGACGCTTAAGCCGAGTTGTGACCATTGACTGGCAATTTCTCCAGCAAGGCTCGTCAACGCGGGGTCATCTGGCGTCAGGATCGAAAATGTGAACAAGAATGGCGATGCAGACACGTCGGCAGCGCCAGCTTCTTGTGTCACTTCTATTGCTTCGGCTGCCTGTTGTTGTGCGAAACGCTCGGCGGCGATGGTCAATAGGCGACGCGATTCGTCCGGGTTATACGCTGGATACGGCAGCGCGGAAAGATACGCCCACGAACCAATGGGTATTGGGCTATCCGCTAGAATCGCGCTGTTGCTCAGCGCCCTGTCGATCATCGACGCGCGATCCAATCCTGTTTCTAGCGCACGGCGCACGGCGCGTTCTCGGAAATACCGATTTTCGTCATCGATCCAGTTGAAAACCAGCACGCCCAACAGTGGATCAATCGCGTTATAAGGCGCGAGATCAGCATTATTGGCGCTTAAGAATAATGGACGGCGGTCAGCACGGTCGCGGCTGGCGAGTCCATCTACTGCACCATTTTCCAGCGCCGCGAGCGCGTTTTCAAAGGTGTCGAATAACTGGAATTGGACGCGTTCGAGTGCGAATGGCTGTGTTTGCGTGTTTATTCGCTGGCGATATACGGGTGCGACTCGAAGGTCAACCGTGCTTATTGTGCCATCGCCATCGGTTCGTAATGCTTCGAGTTGGTACGCGCCCGTACCGATGGGTGTCAGATTGAATGGATGGTTCGCCAATGCTGCGGCGGTTGTGCCACGCAAAGCGTGTTCGGGCAGTATGCCAATACTGACTTTATCCAAGAAAGTCGAGAGCGGTTGGGTCAAACGAAAACGCACTGTGAAGTTATCCAACTGCTCGGTTTCAACGGTACGCCAAAAACGACCAAGATCAGGATCGCCGGGGAAATCGGGCGCGCGCAAAATCGACATGGTGTACAACACATCAACAGCGCTAAATGGTGTGCCGTCTTGCCACAACACATTCTGGCGCAAGAAAAATGTATATTCGAGTCCGTCGGATGAGATCAGCCAGCGTTCGGCTAATGCGGGACGCACTTCGCCGTATTCGTTGCTACTCGTCAAGCCGTCAAAAATCAGGGCTGTAATATCGTTGTCAACCGGGTTGAATAGCGCCAGTACAGGATTTAAGCGTTGCAGTGTACCGACAAGGGCTTCGCGGTACGTCAAGACGCCATCGATGATATTCGGGTCGCTGGGCAGCAGTGGCGGCGGCGCATTATCAACGCCAGGCGTTTCAGATGGGATCGTCTGTAGTTCGGGTGTTGCGGTCGTAATGGGACTCGATTGAAAAGTCGGCGTAATCACTGTTACAGGCGGCATATTTTGGCGCAGCCCAAGCACGACGACGAATAAAGCGACCGCCGCAATCAAGGCAAAAATTTGCCAGCGAAATCCACGAAACATAAGTCAACCCTTCAAAACAGAAAAAGGTGTATCGTCAATCGACGTATACACCTTCTGGTTCGCTATAAAGATTGGACAAACGGGGTGTGAGTTCAGCGCGTGTAAACGACCGAGAGGATGCAAATCGAGAGAAATGCAATTGACAACCCAATCGTGACCTGAAACAGCGTCTTTTCCAAACCACGCCGCGTGCGAGCGATTCCGCCGCCGCCATCACCGCCGAGCAGGTCGCCTAAACCGCCACCCTTGACCTGCATCAAGATGAGGACAACCAGCACGATCCCAATAATCATTGAAACAATCTGCAAGGCACGATCCATGCCTAAATCTCCCAGCGACACCTTAAAGATAGGGCCGCAGTATAGCGGATGACGCCGCGCTTTGCAATCCAATGACGTTACGAGGCGTCGTCCATCTCAAACACAGGTTCGACTATTTCGCCTTGCAAGAAATCGATTGCCGCGTCCAATTGTGGATCGGCAGGGTCGTTGTAACTCGCTGGTGTCCATTCGATGGTGATGTCAGGCGTGATGCCCTGTTCGTGAATCCAGCGACGTTGTGGCGTTAACCAGCGCGCAATTGTCAAACGCACGCCGCCGCCATTGACAAGGGGTGACCATACTTGAACCGTGCCTTTGCCGAGCGTGGTTTCTCCGATCAACGTAGCGCTGTCGGTATCCTGAAGCGCACCCGCCAAAATTTCGGACGCACTCGCACTCGACTCGTTGACGAGCAGCACAATCGGCACGTCGATTCCAGCGTATTCACCCGTCGCAGAATAAACGGTCTCGTCTTCGTCGCTAAATTCTTCGACCAGAATCGTGCCTTCTTCGATAAACGCACTTGTGACATCGACGGCGCTGGTCAGATAACCACCCGGATTATCACGTACATCGATGATCAGTCCGGCGCGATTATTCACATCGAGTTCGGCAATCGCAGCATCGATGAGTGCCCGCGATTCACCTGTGAAACTATCGAGCCTGATATAGGCAATCGTGCCATCGGCGAGTAGATCGGCTTCAACATTCTCGGTGATGATGCGCGCGCGCGTGATTGTGAAATCGACCAATGCATCATCGCGGCGTACGGTAATGGTGACATCTGTGCCTTCGGGACCGCGTACTTCGGCAGCAAATTCGGTTTGATCCCAGCCGTCAACATCAACACCATCGACGGCAACGAAAATGTCGCCGGGTAGCAAGCCAGCTTCGCCTGCTGGTGCGCCTTCCAACAACCCGACGATCTCAATCTCGTTGGTATCCTCGTTCGTCGTAATGACAACGCCAATACCTTCAAATTCGCCTTCTAAATCACCGCTGAGCAGAGGATAAGCTCGTGCGTCCATATATCCGCTATATACATCGTCGAGCGCTTCAACCATACCATCGGCTGCGCCATCGACTAATACGCTCATATCGACCTCATCGATGTACTGCGATTGAATGAGATTGTAAACCTGAAACAGGGGTCGAAATGCTTCTTCAGCGTTAGACGGCAGTGAGGAGTCGTCTTGCGCGGCAGTACGTGTGTTGCCCGCGCCGAACGCATATCCGAGCGCAAAAATGAGTGTGACCGCCAGTGCCGCTGAAAGATGTGGCAAGCGTGTCCGTAAGCTGCTAAAGCGCGATGTGAAGCCCGACATACAATACTCCAGAATGATCTGCATGGTATTATTATACGACTTTCTTGCTTAAGCTGGATGAGTTACCAATGAACCCCGATAAAATGAGCGAACTTGCTGAGAGCAATCGTCGCGCGCTTATCATTGCAAACGTGTTGCGCCATGATCAAATTCCAGTACATGCGTATGTGCGTTATTTGAGTGAGCGCATCGAATTGGAATTTATCGTGTTTCACGAGTCAATGTATCGTTTGGGACATGCCGCCGCGTGGCGGGATGAAATCGCCGCGCTCAAGCATATTTGGGGTGACGAAACCGGTGAAGAGGCATTTGCCGTCGCCTTATATGCGTTGGTGTGCCGTCCGAACGATCCCTACCTGTGTGCTGCGCAGTGGGGCAAGCGCGCGGCATTGGCGGTCATCATCGTCGAACAACTCAGTCAGTAAAAAGGCTTTTATGCGACTACATCAAGTTGTATCGTTGGCAGAAGCCGCTGCACTTGTGCAAGACGGCATGAACCTGGCGTTAGGTGGAATGACGATGTATCGGCGCCCAGTGGCGTTTGTGCGTGCGCTTTTACAGCGCGCGGCGCGTCCACGCAACTTAACGCTGCTTAATTTTACGGCGGGTTACGAATCTGATTTATTAATCGGTGCGGGTTGTGTATCGACGATACGCACGGTTTATTGCGGTTTGGAGTCATTCGGGTTCGCGCCCATGTTCACTGAGCGCGCCAACCGAGGCGAATTACAGGTTTTGGAAGAAACCGAAGCCAGCCTTTCCAGTGGGATGCGCGCACAAATGGCGGGCGTGGGCTTCATGCCATCACAAGCATGGATTGGTACGGATTTACCCGATTTACGTCCTGACGTTAAAACAGTCATCGATCCGTATTCGGGCACATTACTCACTGCTTTCCCAGCGATCCGCGCGGATGTGACGGTCATCCACGCGCTTGAAGCCGATACTGGTGGCAATGTCAAGATCAACAACAATCGCGGTGTCGACCTGGAGTTGGTCTGTATCGCAGACATGGTAATTATGACAGTGGAGCGTATGGTCGAAAAATGCGAGCCGTCGGTCGATGGCTTCATTATCCCGAAGCCCGGCGCGACACATATCGTTCATGCACCGCGTGGCGCTTATCCAACAAGTTGTTACCCCGATTATCCGATTGCGGGCGGCGAAATTATGCGCTACACCGATGCGTGCAGTGCAGGACAATTCGAAGATTATCTCGATAGATTCGTGAACCGCGATTAACCGTTAAGCGGCAGTACATAATCCAGGTCGATTTTCACCCATATCGATTGACCGATGGACAAATCATCATGGTCGCGGCTGCGCGGATTGAACGTAACTGAATAGCCAGGTGCGATTTCGACAGTGACTCGATAAGAGTCGCCAGAGAAAATGCTTTCAGTAATCACGCCAGATCGCACATGTGTGTCGTGTTCACCGCCGATATGCAGTCCATCGGGGTGCAGCAGCAGGGTTTTAGCGCCTGATTTTGTTTCGCTCAGTACTGGTTCATGTGCTGCATCGATGACATTACTGAAGCCTAGAAACCGTGCGACAAATTCAGTGCCAGGATGATGATACAGCGCGGGCGGTGTGGCGATTTGCTCGATTTTGCCCGCGTTCATCACGGCGATTCGATCAGCGATCGCGAATGCTTCACGTTGATCATGCGTGACGTAAAGCGCAGTCAAGCCCGCCTTTTTGATAATGGTACGTAAGTCTCCAACTAACCTTTCACGCAGCGCCGCGTCCAGCGAACCGAGCGGCTCATCGAGCATGAGGAGTCGTGGATGGGATGCCAAACTCCGTGCCAGCGCAACGCGCTGCTTTTCGCCGCCCGAAAGCTGGGCAATATCACGCCGTTCGAACCCTTGCAAACCAACCAATTCCAAAACTTCATGCAGTCGCATTTCCTGTGCGGCGTGTGTCGTATGTGCCATGCGCAGACCAAACGTGATATTACGCGAGACATCCATGTGCGGAAACAGCGCAAATTCTTGGAACATCAAGCCAAATTCGCGTTCATGCACTGGAATTGCCATGATGGATGTTCCATCGAGCAGTACATTGCCGGAGTCGGCGGTTTCCAATCCCGCGACAATTCGCAATGCAGTCGTTTTTCCACAGCCGCTCGGTCCCAACAAACAGACGATTTCGCCTGTGCCTACTTCCAGGTCGATGCCCCGCAGCACACGCTTATCATCGAACGAGCGCACGATGTTTTGCAGCAAAAGCATTAAAACTCTCCCATGCCGAGCGAGCGAAACCGCTCGATCAAGATAAAGGCACAGCCGCATACCAGCATTAAAATCGTACTCATCGCTAATGCTTGTCCGTAATTCGCGGCGCCTGGCTGACCTAGCAGGCGAAAAATAACGATAGGAATTGTTGGCGTATCAGGACGGGCGATGAATAATGACGCACCAAACTCGCCCATACTGACAGTGAAGGCGAACACCGCACCAACAATTAAGCCGCGCGCGATAAGCGGCAGATCAATTAATCGCCAGACCTGGAACGGAGATGCACCCATCACTTGTGCCGCGCCACGTAAATTCGGGGAAATGCTGCGGACAGCGGGCAAGACACTTCGTACCACGAACGGCATGGCGACCAGGGTATGCGCAATAGGGATCAAGAGGATTGAGGTACGCAAGTTGAGCGGCGGCTCATCAAGCGCAATAATAAAGCCAAACCCAAGCGTGACCGCACTCGTCGCCAATGGAAGCATAAAGACGGGGTCAAGCCATTTGGCGGCGCGCGATTCAGCACGCCCAAGTGTGTACGCCGTGATTAAGCCCAGCAAAACCGACAACAGAGTAGACGTAATCGCAATCGCAATTGAATTGCCAATCGCCTCTAACGGGGGGGCAAATAGCACCGATCCACGCACGTTTGTGGAAAGTAAGCCATAAAATCGCGTCGTGAAACCTTCATTACCGACTGTAAGCGATCGCCATATGAGCGCGACCAACGGGGTGAACTGTAAAATCAGCATAAAAGTGAGAATCGCGCCGACGAACGTTTTTTCGCGCGCGCCGCGAGGTGGGCGTGCGATTTGGCGTGCAGCGCGTAAATCGGCGCTTGAGCCACGTTGTAGGCGTGTATAGACCAACATTAGGATGAACATAAAGCCGATTTGTACCAATGACAATGCCGCTGCCATCTGCAAGTTGAAAATATTGCGTGCCTGGTTGTAAATTTCGACTTCCAGCGTTGCAAAACGTATACCCCCTAAAATCAATACGACGCCAAAACTTGTGAAGGTAAAAATAAACACCAGAATCGCGGCAGCGAAAATGGCTGGGCTTAAAGCCGGTAAGCGGATATACAACCATAGCTGCCATCCGCGTGCGCCCAACACGCGCGCCGCTTCTTCCATGCGAGGATCAAGGGTTGCCCAAAAACCGCCAATGATGCGCAGTGCCACTGAGAAATTGTAAAAGATATGCGCGATCAAGATGATCCCTAACGTGCCTTCAAGCTGAATTGGCGCGTCTTCGAGCCTGAACAAGCCGATCAATAGTTGGTTGACGACACCGTTTTCTCCGATCAAAGCGCCGAACGCCGCCGCGACGACGACCGTTGGCAGTACGAAGGGTAGTGTCGATAGCGAAAGCAGCAGCGATTTGCCAGGAAATTGAAAATGCGCAAATACGAACGCCGCTGGAAGCGCGAATGCGAGCGTAAGCGCGGTTGAAAGCAACGCTTGAAAAATGGTAAATCCAAAGGTTTGACGATAGTAGTCTGATGTTACCAAACGGCTGAAGCCGCTCAGATTGATGACGCCATCGGGTGCGAGGCTAACCGTAAAGATGCTGACCAATGGGTAAAAGAAAAACAAGGCGAGAAAAATGAGCGGCAGCGCGCGCAACGCCAGTATGCCAAGCTGTGTCAGTGTGAAAAATTTAGTCTGCATCGTTTCACGTCACTAGATATGCGAAGGGCGCAGATTTCTGCGCCCCTAATAGCAACTTTATGCCCGAAAAAATGCGTTAGCGCAGCACGGCTTCTGTCCATGCTTCGATCCACGCTTCGCGGTTTTCGTTGATCAAGGCTGGGTCGAGGATTACCGGATTTTCGGGAATGGCGGCAAAGTCGATAAAGACCTGCGGAAGTTCGGCTTCCTGGTTGACCGGAAATACGAACATTTGCAGCGGTATGTCTTGTTGGAATGCGAGACTAAGCGTGAAATCGATGAACATCTGTGCCGCTTCGACGTTGTCCGTCCCAGCTAAAATACCAACGTATTCAATTTGACGGAAGCAGGTTTGATCCGCGATGATGGCGCCTGTTGGGGCGGTTTCTGGCACGGGGTCAGCGAAGAAAACTTCGGCGGGCGGGCTGCTGGCATAGCTGACGACAAGCGGGCGATCGCCTTCGCTGCCGGCGCTGCCGCTGAACTGCCCGTAATACGCATCCGTCCAGTCATCCGAGATATACACGTCGTTCTCGACCAGTTCAGCCCAGAAATCGAGATATGTGTAATCGCCTTCTGTGCCGAACGCATCGACGGTCGTCATCAAAAACGCCAAACCGGGCGACGATGTCGCAGGATTTTCGACGACCAACAAGCCACGATATGCCGGGTCAGTCAAGTCTGCAAGACTTTCTGGAATAGCAAGTTCACTTTCGGCGAAATAAGCAGCATCGTAATTGATACAAACATCGCCGTAGTTAACGGGTGTCACGCGGAATTCGGGGTCGGTCTGATAATCTGCCGCGACCATTTCCAATAGGGGCGATTCATATGGCACGAACAGGTCATTATCGAGCGCACGACCGAGAAATGTGTTATCGACACCATACAGCACATCGCCTAACGGATTTTCGCTGCTGAGGATTGATTGGTTGACCAGCGAGCCTGCATCGCCTAATCGCAAAATTTCGAGCGCGATTCCGGTTTCTTCTGTGAAGGCATTCAAGACATCTTCAGTGACGTTAAAGCTATCATGTGCAATAACGGTAAGGGTGGTTTCTTGTGCCAACACTGGAATCATGCTTAACGAAAATAGGGCTATGAGGAGCAAAACGGTGATCCGCCGCATTCGACAAAACCTTTCAAATTCAAGATGACGATACAAAAACGCCTCTATCCGAAAATAGAGGCGGTCGAGCCAAACACAAAATTACACATCCAAATTGCGGACACTACGCGCATGAGTTTGGATGAAACGGCGGCGCGGCGGCACTGCACTGCCCATGAGCATATCAAAGACGCGGTCTGCTTCGGCGGCATCATCAATGGTGACTTGCAGCAGTGTGCGGCGCGCCGGGTCCATCGTGGTTTCCCACAATTGTTCCGGGTTCATTTCGCCCAAGCCTTTGTAACGGCTGATTTTGAGTTTCTCTGGGTCTTTATACGGCGCGAGCGCCCGATTGAGAATTTCGGTTTCGGTCATGCCCGCTTCGCCATAGATGTATTCCGATTCTTTGCCGTGAACGATACGGAAGATCGGTGGCTGGGCGATGTATAAGTGACCTTCTTGAATCAAGCCTTGCATGTGGCGGAAAAAGAACGTCAGCAGCAGGGTACGGATATGGCTGCCGTCTACGTCTGCATCTGTCATGATGATGATGCGATCATACCGTAAGCGTGACGTATCAAAATCGTCACTGATACCTGTGCCGAGCGCGCTGATCAATGATTTGATTTCGTTGTTGTCGAGCATTTTGTCCATACGCGCGCGTTCGGTGTTCAAAATCTTGCCGCGCAAGGGAAGAATGGCTTGGAAATGACGATCACGCCCTTGTTTGGCGCTGTTATGGACAAACACGCCGCTCGCTAACGCGAAATTGTGGGTATATGGAACTTCCAGGTCATATACATCGACGGGCGAGTCAAGCCGCTCGATTTTCACAACGCGATGATTGTAATTGCTCACTGCTTCACGAACGCGGCTCATGTCACCTTCAAAATAACGGTGGCAGAACGAGTCGAAACGAAGCAATGACTTATCGCGCGTTTGAAGCTGATGAGCCTGATACGCATCGACATCGAGAAAGCCATGAGCTAGTTCGACGGTTTTGAGTCCAGCCATCGTTTTATGGTAGTAGGTGCGCGCGAGTGCGTTTCGTCGTGCTTCTGGGTGACTTGCAAAATATGCACGTGTATGTTCTACCCCTCGCCCGCGATTGTACCGATCCGCCAGCGTGTGCGTAAACAACCACGTTTCTGATTGCGGATTCCAAACCATTTCGTATCCGTCATTGGTGGTACCTATTTCCGATGTATCGGAAAGTTTACGGTATAACGGCATCAAGGACTCGGCGTTGGTTAGACTTTCGGCGGATTGGTACGTTCCGTCACGCAGCATGAAACGGTGATCTGGTGTGCAAACGATGGTTTCGCCATTATCCAATATCAAACGGATAACAGATGCGTTACGCTTGGTCATTCGAACATTGACGATTTTTTCCAAACCAATCTTGCCGTCATTGCGAATGGTGTAGCAGTAATTTTGATGCCCGCCTGCCTGTTCTTTCAAAAGTTCGATAAAACTCAGGTGGCGACCATCTGCCAGCGCGATCAGGGTATCTCCAGAGAAGCAACCACCTGCACTGTCGCCTTCGACCAGATACAACTCTGCGTTTTCGCCTATCTGTGAACAATCCGCGAGTTTGCCTGGTAAGGTCGAACTTTCGAGCAGACTGGGTCCACTCCGCACCAGGTCGCGCGCTTTACGGGCGGCTTCGCGCGCACGCATACTCGTCATACATTTTTCGACGATTTTGCGCGCTTCGCGTGGATTGGTTTCCAGAAATTCCCCGAAAATGTCACTGACAACCTGCGAAACTGCGCCTTGTGTTTCAGCGTTGATCAACTTGACTTTGGTCTGGCTTTCAAACGAGGGTTGCGGATGTTTAACGCTGACCACCGCCGTGATACCTTCGAGCGTATCGCTGCCAGAAAAATTCGGGTCTTTTTCTTTAAGCAGACCCGCTTTACGTGCATAACGGTTGATCACACTTGTGATTGCCGAGCGCAAGCCTGTCAAATGTGTGCCGCCGTCTGGCGTATTGATAGTATTGGCGAAGGCAAGTTCGGTCACATTCGCAGTATCGGTGTATTGAAACGCGACTTCAACGCCAATTGTGTACGGGCTTTTATTCTCTGGTTTGAAGTCCACGTCGCGTTCGGCATAAACAACGGGGTGCAGTCCCTCGCGGTTGCGATTGAGATAGCGGACAAAAGATGCGATACCGCCCTCAAAGTAGAAGGTCGTTTCGCGTGGAAAGGGTCTAATGCGCTCGTCACGGAGCGTAAGCGTTACACGCCGGGTAACGAATGCCATTTCCCGAAACCGCTGTACCAGCGTGGCATAGCTGAATTCATTGAAATCCATAACCGAAAAATCGGGCTTGAATGAGACGAGGGTGCCTGTATGTTCGCCGGGTTCAAGCTTACGAATTTGCTCTACGCCTGTAGTTGGTGCGCCCGAACGATACATTTGACGCCATTCGTGACCATCACGAAAAACGGTCGCTGAAAGTTCTTCAGAAAGCGCGTTCACTGCTGATACACCAACACCATGTAAGCCACCGCTTACTTTATAGGCATCGCTGCCGAATTTTCCGCCCGCGCCGATCTTGGTCATGACGACTTGTAAGGTCGGCAACCCTGTGTCCTGGTTCAGACCGACCGGAATACCGCCACCGTTATCCGCAACAGAGACGACATTATCATCATGGAGTGTGACAATGATATGATCACAACGTCCCGCTAATACTTCATCAATTGAATTATCGACCACTTCGTAAATCAAGTGATGCAGCGCACGACTATCTACACCACCGACATACATGCCGGGACGAAGACGAACGTGATCCATTGGGTCAAGATAACGAACGTCGGCATCTGTCTGTTGATTGATGATAACACCATCTTTGTCAACCATTTCCACTCCTCTATTTTGAATTCGCGAGGATGCGTCTTTTGCACTAGCATCACTTCATTAATTATATACCAGGCTACGCAAAGGGGCAATGTGAGAAGAGAGCTCAGCGTTTCGCGTTCCGTTGACAACCTTGCATCACATCGTTATACTTTTAAGGTAGCAATTAATCAGCGAGCGTCATATGTTCATTCAGCAGCGCCATCATCACCACTTCACACCTCATTGGACAACGCTGGCGCGCATCTAAACGACCATTACTTCGGTTTGCTCACAATCCCCGCCAAAGCGGGGATTTTTGTTTTTTGGAAGGGAGCATCATGTTAGCCATTATCGATTATGGGGCGGGCAATCTCCGCAGTGTTATCCACGCACTCGATTATTTAGGTGTGGAAAGTATGCGTATTGTACACAGCGCGCACGAACTTAAAGGCGCGACCCGCGTTATACTGCCGGGCGTAGGCGCGTTTGGATCAGGGATGCAAAAGCTGAAAGAGCAAAACCTGATCCAGCCGATCAAAGACACCGTGCGCGCAGGTATTCCCTATCTCGGTATTTGTCTGGGGATGCAGTTTTTGTTCGAGTATAGCGATGAAATGGGCAGCCATGAAGGTTTTGGGTTGCTGCCGGGTCACGTCACCCGTTTTCCCAATAACTTAGGGGTAAAAGTGCCGCACATGGGCTGGAATGTCGTCAATGTGCAGCGCCCACAGTCGCCGCTTGTGCAAAACATCTCCAGTGAACACTACGCTTATTTCGTCCATAGTTACTACTGCGTGCTAGGCGACACTACTGATGCTGTGCTGACCGTCGATTATGGCATCAGCGTGCCCGCCGCAATCCAGCACGACAATATTTACGGTGTGCAGTTTCACCCCGAAAAAAGTCAGCACACGGGCTTACAAATTCTCACCAACTTCTTGGAGCTCAGCGCATGATCATCTATCCAGCCATCGATCTTCGTGCGGGCAAGGTTGTAAGGTTACAAAAAGGCGATCCGGCACGCCAAACCATCTTTAGCGACGATCCTGTAGCCACTGCACAGCGCTGGATCGACGCAGGCGCAGCATGGATTCATATGGTCAATCTGGATGGCGCGTTCGATCAGGCAAATACCAATCTTGCGGTCTTAAACGCGATTACCAAACTCAATGTACGCGTTCAGTTCGGCGGTGGTTTACGGACGCTTGCGGATATGGACAACGCCTTCAATGCAGGCGCGACACGCATCGTTTTGGGCACAGCAGCGGTACAAAATCCAGAAGTGGTCGAGCAAGCGCTGGCGCTTTATGGTGCGCAGTGTGTTTGCATCGGTCTCGATGCCCGCGACGGCAAAGTGACGACGCATGGGTGGAGTCAAACGACCGATGTTACCCCAACAGCACTTGGGATGCTGATGGCAGCACGCGGCGTGCGTCATGCGTTGTATACAGATGTCAATAACGACGGCTTATTAGGAGGTGCCAGCATTGAGACGACGATTGCGCTCGGCGCGGCAACCGGCTTAGACGTTATCGCTTCTGGTGGCGTTTCGACACTTGATGAGATCCGCCAACTTGCAGCCAGTCGAAAAGTCGCTGGGGCGATCGTCGGAATGGCTTTGTACCAAAATAAAATCGATCTGAGCGACGCCCTAGCCGCCGCCGAAACAGGAGACTGAGCCATGCTTGCAAAACGCATTATCCCTTGTCTCGATGTCAAGGATGGACGGGTCGTCAAAGGCGTCAATTTTCTGAATCTGCGTGATGCGGGCGATCCGGTTGAACAAGCAGCGGTTTATGACCGCGAAGGTGCGGACGAACTGGTCTTTCTGGACATCACTGCTTCGCACGAAAACCGTAAGACCACGCTTGATATGGTACGCCATGTCGCGGATAGCATTTTCATCCCGTTTTGCGTGGGTGGTGGCATCCGTACCATCGAAGACATCCGCGATACGCTGCTGGCAGGCGCGGATAAAATATCGATCAACAGCGCGGCGGTTAAGAATCCCGATTTGATTGATCAAGGTGCGTGGGCATTCGGCAGTCAATGCGTCGTCGTCGCTATCGACCCAAAACATATCGATGGCGAATGGATCGTCCACATCAATGGTGGGCGGCTTTCAACGGGACAAAATGCGCTTGCGTGGGCACAAGAAGTGGAAAGGCGGGGCGCGGGCGAAATTTTACTGACGAGCATGGATCGCGATGGGACGAAAACAGGTTATGACATCGAACTCACCCAGACGATCGCGAGTGCAGTTTCAATTCCGGTCATCGCATCTGGCGGCGCAGGCAAGCGTGAAGATTTCCGCGACGCGCTGACGCTTGGCGGGGCAGACGCGGCATTAGCCGCCAGTCTGTTTCACTTCAATGAGCTGCGAATTGTCGATCTCAAAGTGTACTTACATGAACAAGGGGTGCCAATGCGGTTGAGCGGTTGGGAGCGTTTATAGATGCAGATCGTAGGGTTAGAGACTATCCGATGGGACGAACACGGACTTGTCGCCGCAATTGTGCAAAACGCGACGACTCAGCAAGTCTTGATGATGGCGTACATGAACCGCGAGTCGCTGGCGCGCACGCTCGAAATCGGCGAAACCGTATTTTGGAGCCGCAGCCGAGCTGAATTATGGCATAAAGGTGCGACCAGCGGCAATACACAGACGATCCGCGCAATTTTCGTCGATTGTGATGGCGATACGCTCTTGATCAGCGTTGAACCGGCAGGATCCGCCTGTCATACAGGCGAAGTATCGTGCTTTTATCGTGCGCTTAAGAATGATTTCGCTCCTCAAACTGAACAGGAAACAGAATGACGCATATGCTGGAAACGCTGCAAGCAGTCATCGCGGATCGTCAGGCGAACCCACGCCAGGACAGCTACACCAACCAGTTATTAAATGCAGGCACAAACAAAATCGCGCAAAAAGTCGGGGAAGAAGCGGTCGAAGTCCTCGTCGCAGCACTTGGTCAAGGGCGCGCCGAACAGATTGGCGAGATCAGCGATTTGTTCTATCACACGCTTGTTCTGATGGCGCAGCTTGGTATATCGCTCGATGATGTTGACGAGGAACTACGCCGCCGTCATCCTTCGGAATGACGTAAAAATCCACGCGATGAGGCGCACAGTCGGCAGTCTGCGCGCCCCACCCCATGATGCGATTTACAAAGCGGGTACGTTTTCTGCTTCGGGGATGGCTGCGTCCTCCGGTTCAATACGCACAACACGCGACCATAACCATGCACTTTGCCCATCCGATAACTGCACCAGATACCAGAGTGCGGTACCTTCGCCCGTTTTCGCGTAGATTGGAAGTGTTTCATTCACGCGGACTTCTGCAACTGCCTCGAATGAAGTCCCGGGTCCGCTCCGTGCTGCGGTACGGTCAAAGCCGACAACCGCCACTGCCTCGGTCAATTCGCTTTCACTCGCGGTTGACGACGCAGGGTCGCCTGTTGTCACTTCAGTCGCATCTGCTTCGTCTTCAGCAGCGGCTGGTTCAGTAACAGCTTCGGTCGCAACATCCGTCGGTGCTTCTGTTGGTACAATGACCGCTTCAGTTTCTGCTTGGGCGGGGACATCGCTTGGCGGCGCGGTCGTCGGCTCGACCGTTGCCGTCGGCGTTGAGGCTCCACCACAAGCGGCAGCAATCAGCATAAGCAATAACATAAAGGTTAAAAACAGTTTTCTGTGCATGGGTATGACTCCTTCATACTGGTTGAATAGTCGCGTGCGGATTATGATCGACGCACATGAACGTAACATGTAGAGTGAAGCTGTACAAACCTCGACTCGATTTTCTCGTGCGCTTATGAGAGGCTGATTGTGCCACCGATTGACCGTTATGTTGCCGAAACCACTTTTCGCGTGCGTTATGCCGAAACCGATGCAATGGGAATCGTCCATCATTCAAATTACATCGTCTTTTTTGAACTTGGACGCAGTCATTATGCGCGCGAACGCGGACACAGCTATGCCGAAATTGAGCGGAGCGGCTTTATCCTGGTCGTTTCAGGCGTACAGGTCCGTTACGTAAAGGCAGCGGTGTATGAGGATCTCATTACAGTCAAAACATGGATTGCCGAGATGAAAAGTCGACGCATCGTGTTTGCATACGAGATCGTTCATGCCGAAACCAGCGATCTACTCGTAACTGGTCTAACCGACCACATTGGCGTCGATACAGCGGGCAAAGTCAAGATAATCCCCGATGTCTGGCGTAAATGGAGCGAAGGTTAACAACTTTTGACACAGCCGAGCACAGGTCATAAACTAACGACGATTCGATTAATCTTTTTTTATTTATGGAGAACTCAAGAATGGTTACCTATGCCGAACGCCCCTGGCTCAATCGTTATGACCCTGGTGTACCGAAAACATTAGTCCCATACCCCGACATCCCATTATTCGATTTGCTGCGTGTAACCGCGCAGAAATACCCCAATAATGTCGCCCTTGTGACGCAAACGCACGTTCCGGTCGCTGGGCGTGTTGCTAAAGAGATGACCTATGCCGAACTGGATGCCGCTTCAGATGCGTTGGCGGTCGGCTTGGTAGATATGGGATTGAACAAAGGCGATCGCGTTGCGCTCATCATGCCGAACACTGCTGCATTCGTCATCAGCTACTTTGGAATTTTGAAGGCGGGCGGCATCGTCGCTGCGACAAACCCGACATATCCGCAGGACAAAATGCAGTATCAAATCGAAAACTCCGGTGCTACCTTCGTCATCGCCCTATCGCTTTTTTACAACATGTTCAAAAGTATTCAAGCGCGTACGAATGTCAAAACGGTCATCGTCGCCAATGTCAAAGAATATCTACCTCCACTTGCAAGAGTGCTATTCACAATCGCCAGAGAGAAAAAAGATGGGCATTATGTCGCTGCACTCACGCCAGGTGATGTGTGGTTTCAGGATGTCTTGAAAAAGTATGCGGGACGCAAACCAAACGTCACCGTGACAGGCGATGACGTGGCGATTTTTCAATATACTGGTGGCACCACTGGTGTCTCCAAAGCAGCGATGGGGCAGCACAAAGCCGTTGTTGCAAATACCGTACAATCGCGTCAACTTTTGCTGTCACAAGACACAATCGATCCCGCCGAGCACATATTTCTCGGTGCGATTCCTTTCTACCATGTTTATGGATTAGTGACGGTTGTCGGTTTCGCGGTCAGTTTGGGCGCGCGGATTGTGTTAGTACCGAATGCGCGTGACATCAATGACCTGGTCGAAGTCATCGATACCTTCAAACCTACGCTGTTTATGGGCGTCCCAGCCCTGTACAGCGCCATCAACAATCATGCGAAGGTGAAGGATGGTCAGGTAAGCATCAAGTCGATCCGAATGTGTATGAGTGGTTCGGCGCCACTACCGCCTTCTACAAAGCGCGAATTTGAGGCGCTAAGTGGTGGTAAACTGCTTGAAGGCTATGGAATGAGCGAATCGCCTACAGCGACGCACACTAACCCCATACAGGGCGAAAATCGCACAGGTTCTATCGGGCTTCCATTTCCTGATATGGACTGTGCGATCATCAGTCTGGAAGATGGAGAGACCGAACTCCCCATTGGCGAGATTGGCGAACTGATTATGACGGGTCCGCAGTTGATGTTAGGGTATCACGCCATGCCCGAAGAAACAGCACATGCACTGCGCCGTCGCGCTGATGAGAAACTATGGCTGTATACAGGCGACATCGCCAAAATGGATGAAGATGGCTACTTTTATATTGTTGATCGTAAGAAAGATATGGTGCTGATCGGCGGGTTCAACGTCTATCCAGTACAAATCGATAAAGTACTCACCGACCACCCCGCTGTTTTAGAAGCGGCGACTGTGGGTATTCCACATGACGAAAAACCGGGTCAGGAGATGCTGAAAGCATGGGTTGTGCTGCGCTCAGGTCAATCTGTCACGCCAGATGAACTGGTCAACTTCGCATCACAGCGTTTGGCGCGCTATGAAATTCCAACCCGTTTTGCGTTTATCGATGCGCTGCCAAAATCGAACGTTGGTAAAGTTTTACGCCGTGAACTGCTTGAGGCTGAAATGGACGCGCGTGAACGGCAGAAGAATATTCGCATGACGATGAGCTAGTTTTCTGCATTTGTCGGCGGCTGTCCGCGTCCATCTGGCAAATAAGTACCACGAAAAAACGCGCGCGCCGGTGCGCGATTAATGTACCAGATTACGTATAGTGGAATTAATAAATTGGTGATCAGCCGCACGCATTGCAGCGTGCGGCTGATTCCACCGCCGCTGTCAATGCCAGCGCTTAGCGGTATTGGGCTTAACAACGCGGTCAAAATATCCCATACATATAAAACAGTCAAAATCAACACGCTAACGACGAGCAAGTGGCGAACTGATTGCGGACGTCCGCGCCACGCAAAAAACGCCACGACCAAATAAATTGCCCCTAATAACGATTGCACAATAAGCAAATCGTTGCTTACACCACCAAAGCTGCCGCCGGAGAAAATTGGATTGACCGGGTTCGTCGCATCGACACCAAAGTTTGCTTGTGCCGCGCGATATTGGATGAGCAGCAGCACCACAATTTGTAGGAATGGCAGCACCGTGAAAATAAACACGCTCAGCAAGATCGCCAACGAAATTCCAAGCGTGCGTGGTGGCTTCATAAACTACACCTCATTGATTTACAACGTACGAATAACGTGATTCTTTGAAATGTAAGTCCAATAATAGTATACTCATTACCACTTCATTTAAGCGACCGTTTGCAGCCTTAATGATGTAAACCACAATTAAATCAATGACAAGGGTGGCTTAGCACAATGAAACTTCAGCAATTCATTGCGGATGCTTACCAGCGCTTCTCCGAACAATCGCAAAACGCTAACATCATTTTGCTTCACCCAAATAGCCACTACCGTACTCTGCTCGTCGCACATTTACTTCATGACACGACCACGAAATCATTCTACTACGCGTTAGGTCCCGATGATATCAACTTGACCGCTTTCATCAGAGGCATCATTCACGATCTCGCCGCTCAACATCCCACGTTCGGACGACACACCAACGATGTATTCCCCAACTCATTGGACGACCTCAATAGTTTACTTACCGCGTTCGCGCGCGATTTGGACGAACTTAGCCCAACGCGATTTTTTCTAATCTTCGATGAATATGATCGCAGCAATAGCGCCGACGATATTCAGTATTTCATGGAACACTTATCCTTGCGTTTGCCGCCGCAGTGTCGGGTGGTCATTAACAGCCGCACAATGCCACGCTTACCCTGGCTTTCGATGATCGCGCAGCGCCGTGCCCTGATGATTGATGACCATCAAGTCGTTCAACGCGATTTTTATGAGATTACCGGTGGAACACAGCGACTCGAAGTCTATGCGTTAGGTCCCGGTTTCGTCGTGTTAAATGACCATGCCATTAGTACCTGGGAAGGGCATTTACCGCGCCTTTTATTCTTCTTCGCTCTGGATCGTCCGGTCATCACCCGCTCCGAAATTTGCCAGACATTTTGGCCCGCCCTCGACAATGACCAAGCAGTGAACGTTTTTCATGTTACGAAGCGGCGTTTACACAAGGCGCTTTCGATGGATGTGCTGGTTCATACGGATGGTTACTACCACATCAACCCCGATTTAGATGTCCATTACGATGTTATGAATTACGTTAGTCACCTCATGGAAGCGCGCGCCAGCCAAAACAACACGCCCATGGTCGCCTGGCAGCGTGCGATTGACGCCTATCGCGGACCTTTTCTACAAGGTCATCATGATCAGTGGATTTTAGACCGACGGCGCGATTTTCAAGCGGGCTATCTCGAAGCGCTCATGTCGATGGCACAAGTACGCTTGAGCGAACAGCGCTATGAACACGCGCTTGGTTTGTTTCAACGCGCCCTTACAGAAGACAATACCCGCGAGGATTTACATCGGGAATTGATGCGGTTGTATGCACAAATGGGGCGGCGCAGCGAGGCAGCCGGACATTTCCAGCGTTTACAGGATGATATGCGTAAACAAGGACGTGATGTTTCCGAAGCAACCGCGGCGATGTTTCAAGAAATTATGACTTAATGCTTCGCACGGAGTTCACCACGCTGATGTTATGCCCCCGACAGGACTCGAACCTGTAACCTTAGACTTAGAAGGTCTCTGCTCTGTCCGGTTGAGCTACGGGGGCAGAATATACTTTATTGTAGAGGTCATAAATTTGGCTGTCAAGCGAGCTGAAACGCTACAATCAGGCGTTGAATAGAAAAAAAGAGTTATAGAACGGATCGACTTTATGCAGCAGTTCGTCATCGAAGGCGGTCATAAGCTGAGCGGCGTAGTTAAACCAGGTGGCAATAAAAATGCGGCGCTGAAAATGCTCGCTGCGTGTTTGCTTACAGATGAACCCGTGACCTTGAGTAATATGCCGGACATTGGCGATGTGCGTACGCTAATCGAGATCATGCGCGCATTAGGCGTCGAGATTCGATGGCTGGACTCGGCAAAACTTCACGTTCATGCAAAAAATGTCACCACGACCAAAGTAGATGCCGTGCTGGCGGGTAAATTGCGTTCCAGTATCGTATTGGCGGGACCTATGATGGGGCGTGCGGGAGAAGTCGATTTGCCAATGCCTGGGGGTGATGCAATTGGCGAACGACGGCTCGATACGCACATTTTTGTACTGAACAAGCTTGGCGCAGAGGTCGAATTTAGAGACGGCGTTTTTTATATGCGTACAAGCGCTAACGGATTACGCGGTGCAGACATGCTGCTGGCGGAAGCGAGCGTGACAGCAACCGAAAACGCAATCATGGCTTCAGTGTTGGCTCCTGGTACAACGATTATTCGCAATGCTGCCAGCGAACCGCACGTCCAGGATTTATGCAAAATGTTGAACGCGCTTGGCGCGCAGATTGAAGGGGCGGGGTCGAATCGGCTGATCATCACAGGCGCAGCTCGCTTGCACGGCGGTGACGTGCGGGTTGGCACTGATTACATGGAAGTCGGCAGCTATATCGGTGCAGCCGTAATGACAGGCGGTGACGTGCTCATTCAGGAGGCTGATCCTGAGCATCTCGATATGATCGCACTCGTTTACGCTCGATTGGGTGTTCATTGGGAAACACGGGGACAAGATATTTTTATATCATCGGCGCAGCCGCTGACGATTGTGCCAGACCTGGGCAACCGATTGCCGATCATCAAAGCCCAGCCATGGCCCGCGTTTCCATCCGATTTGATGAGTATCGCGTTGGTCATGGCGACGCAGAGCGCGGGCGCTGTTATGTTTCACGATTGGATGTACGAAAGCCGGTTTTTCTTTGCGGACAAACTTGTACGGATGGGCGCGCGCATCACGTTATGCGACCCCCATCGCGTCCTGGTACAGGGTCCGACGGCGTTTAAGGGGATGTCAAATATCACCAGTCCCGATATTCGTGCGGGCATGGCACTGCTATTGGCAGCGCTGGCGGCGAAGGGCGAGACGCGCATCGCAAATATTCATCAAATCGACAAAGGTTATGAGCGCGTCGAAGAAAAACTGACGGCGCTCGGCGCAAATATGGTGCGAATCAATGTTGGCGAAATTCCCGAAACATAAGGTGTTGTACTGTAAAACCCCGCCATAAATCGCGGGGTTTCTGTTTCAGCCGCTGCCGTTTGTGGGCGGCGTTGAAGGGGGGATCGCGTTGAGTGTGCTTTCGTGGTCAGAAATCAAGCGCTGGTAACGATCGCGGTACATTTCGGCGCGCTCACGTTCAATACTCCACAGACGGTTGAGTGAATCCTGCACTGGCGCGAACAGTGCTTGAATATCCGCAAGCTGTTTGACGAAACGGCCAAATTCGTTGTCGTGCTGACGCCACACATCGTCGGTCGCGGTGTTGAACTGCTTCCACCTTTTTTGGTCGTCGGCGCGCGAGTCGTTCCATTCGGTACGGAAGCGTTCTTCACTCAAACGCTGTGACTCAGCAACTTCGTTGATGCGACGTTCGAGTCTATCACCGATGCGCTGAAAGTCGTCAATGATTTTCTTCATTTCGCGATAGGCTTCTGACCACATCTCAAAGCGCTCGTTGTTGCGCTTCATAACCTCATCATTTTCACCGAACTGCTTAATCAAGTCATTGACCTGGCGATCACGCTGCTGCATCAGGAGTGTTTGCTGATCGATAAACTGCTGCATTTGTTCACGGCGTTCACGGTCGCCATTTTGTACTTCTTGCACTTTGCGTTCATTACGGATGGTCAAATCTTCTAGCAAGACCATCTTCGGCTTGATTCCTTCTAACGTCTTGCGCGTTTCTGGCGCTTCAGTTTCGAGTTCACCTAATCGACGTGCGTCGGTGCGGCGCTGCTCTTCCAGGAATGTCAGACGGCGTTCCGGGTCTTCCATGCGTTTATACAGATCGTCAACGCGCTGTTGCAACGCCGATACGGTGCTGGCAAGGCGGTCTTTTTCCGTATTGATGGCGGGAAGTTCGGTGGTTTGGCGTTCGACTCTGGTGAGTTTGTCGGTCAGTTCGCGCACAGGTCGCGCAATCGCCTCACGGGCGATCTCGTTTCGGCGTTCCAATTCACGTTCGGCGGTCAAACGCTTGGCTTCGACACTTTCAATCAACTGCTGCATTTCGCGCCGTAACTGATCAATAATTTCGACTTCGCGTGTGTTGTTACTCACCTGACCGCGTAAGGTCGTCGTATCCGACTCCATACTTGTGATGCGACGTGTGAGCGTTTCCATCGTTTCTTGCTGCTGTGCAAGCCGTTCTTGCAGTGTGGCGATCGTCGCTTTATCGCGGCGGCGTTCTTCATCAAGCCATTCAATTAAGCGTGCTGCTTGATTCAAATCCATCGTTAAATGCCCTCTTTTCCAAAATCGGCAGTTTATACAGAGATTATAACACACGGCGGCAGCGCTAAAACCGATTACAATTACACCGATAAAAATCGAAAGAGCGGACGTATGTTTCGAGATCGCACTCAATTGGAAGCGTTAGAGCGTGCGCAATTAGCGCCCTACGCGCAGTTAAGCAGCCTGAGTAAAGGGCGGCAATACGCTGAAAAAGAGCCGGAGTATCGCACCGCTTTTCAGCGTGACCGCGACCGGATCATCCATGCGGCGGCGTTTCGGCGGCTGGAGTATAAGACGCAGGTATTCGTCAATGACGAAGGTGATTATTTCCGCACGCGTTTGACGCATACGCTGGAAGTCGCCCAGTTGGGGCGCACGATTGCGCGGGCGATGGGTGTCAACGAGGAATTGGTTGAAGCCATTTGTCTGGCACATGATCTCGGTCATCCTCCATTTGGTCATGCGGGTGAAGAACAGCTTAATGCGCTTATGGGTGAAAATGGTGGGTTTAATCATAACCATCAAAGTTATCGTGTAGTGACGACATTAGAGCGACGCTATCCTAACTTTCCTGGGTTGAACTTGACGCTAGAAACGCTGCATGGACTGGCAAAACATGAAACTAACTATGACCTGAGCGGAGTTGTCGGGATTAATCCATCGCTGCGCGGAAGCATCGAAGCGCAAATTGCTAACTTTGTCGATGAACTGGCGTACAACGCACATGACCTGGATGATGGCTTACAAGCAGGACTGCTTGTGCCTGCCGATTTGGATCAGTTAGAAATTTGGCGGGAATTGTGCGACAGATTGCATTGGCAGGGTGATGTCATCAATGAGGTATCGCGGCATGTGTTCATTCGTGAACTGGTCGGGCTGCTGGTTGATGATGTGCTCACGACGACGGCAGCACGTTTAGAAACGCTCAACCCGCAAACAAGCGAGGATGTTCAACGGCATGTGGAAAATGTGGTGGCATACACACCGCGCGTTCATATGATGAGCAAAGCGCTGAAAGCGTATTTATATCAAAATTTGTACTATAGTTATCGTGTGGTGCGTATGAAAAAACGTGCCGAAAGGATTATAGAGCAAATATTTGTGACCTTGATCGATGATCCGCGTCAACTGCCGCCTGAATGCAGCATCGAGATCGATCAAAAGGGTCTGCACCGGGTCGTCGCTGATTATATTGCAAGTATGACAGACCGCAGCGCTTTGCTAGAATATCAACATCTGTTCGATCCGCTCACGCGACCGTGACGGGGTGAGGTGAAATTATCATGTCCAATGAAACTGTCTTAAACGGACGTTATCGCCTATTGGCGCAGCAGGGATCGGGCGGGATGGCGGTGATTTATCGCGCTATCGATCATGAACTTGGTCGAACGGTTGCGATTAAAATTCTACGACCCAGTTTGACCAATGATCCGGCATTTCTGGCGCGTTTCCGAAACGAAGCGCGCAGTGTGGCTAACTTGACCCACCCGAACATCGTCACCGTCCACGATGTCGGCAGCGACGGACAAACTTATTATATCGTGATGGAGTTCGTTGAAGGTCAAGACCTCAAAAAAATCATCAAGTCGGAAGGACCGCTGCCGCCAGAACGGGCGCTGCGACTTGCGATTCAAATTTGTCATGGGATAGGTTTTGCGCACCGCGCTGGGTTAGTTCATGCGGACGTAAAGCCGCAAAACATCCTGGTCACGCGGGAAGATGTGGTCAAAGTCACCGACTTTGGTATCGCACAAGCGTTGAACGATGCTAACCCGGGTGAAAAACAGTCGGTCGTTTGGGGCAGTCCCCACTATTTCGCGCCGGAACAAGCGCGAGGAGAAAAGCCGACTCCTGCCGCTGACGTGTACTCGATCGGCATTGTCATGTTTGAGCTGTTAACGGGGCGACTGCCGTATACCGGCGCGAACCAGCAGGAATTGGCGCTCGCGCATATCCGCGACCGTGTGCCCATGGTGACCGAGTTCAATCCAAATGTGTCGCCTACGCTGGCGAACATTGTTTATAAGGTAATGAGCAAAGAACCCGCAGCGCGCTATCGTATGGCAGATCAATTGGGGCACATTTTGGAAAGTTTGCGCGAGCGGAGTAACTCGCAAACCGTCAACAATATGCCTGCTGCACCCCGTGCTTCACAACCGAACGCGCCGACGCTTCCGAATATGCCCGCCGCGCCAATGTATCCTGCGCCACAACAGCAATATGTGCAGCCTTCCACCAACTACGTGCCTCAAGGAACACCGCCGCCGCAAACGCCATATGCGGGGGTCGATCCGATGCCGACACAGCGCGTAAATCTCGCGCCGAACGCGCCGGGAATGCCCGTTCAGCGCCCGATGTATCCACAGCAGCAAGCGGGTTACCCACCCACCGCGCCGTATTATCCGCCGCAACCTCCACAGGGAAGTTCACAGCAGTATTCACAGCCGTATATTCCCGCGCGCGCTGGCACGTCGAGCAGCCTGGATATGGTGACGGCAGCATTAGCCATTCTTGCGTTTTTTGCAGTCGCGTGCCTGATCCCGCTTTATATTGCAGTGTTTCAAGCGCGGGCTTAACACTTGGGGCGGGGCGCTTCATTTGCAGCGCCCCGATTGAACAAAATTTATTTATTGAGGCGCGGTCATTGAAGGCACGCTTGGGTAGACTTTATATGAGTCAACCATGACGGTGGCATTCCCTTCATCGGCTGCGAAATAGATACCGATTTGACCATCCGTAAACGTCGAGTCGGTGACGCTCGTCACGCGCTGATTATTAATATAACCGGTGATGCGACGATTGATGATTTCAATCGTAACGCGGTTTGATTCCCCGACAGGCTGTACTGCTTCGTTAAGCGTCCAATTTTCGTCAGCGTCACGAAGTTCATCCCATTCACCATCCTGTCGTGTCCAGATGCTGAACCGACCAACCCCATCAACGGCGAAGACATTGTAGTTATCTGGGTCTTGATAACGAAAAACTACACCATAGGCGCTCGCAATGGCGCTGGATTCATCCAATGTGGCGCGCATTTCGATGCCAATACTGCCATATGGCTGATCCGAGTAAATAATACTGGTTTCAGCACTCATCGGGCGGGTGGTTTCTAATCGATAAAAGCCGTCTGGTGTAATTTCTTGCGTGTAACGATCTAACGTGCCTTGCCTCCAATATTGATTTTCGGGGTCATTGGCGTCGAAATCAGTATCGAAATATGTGTTGCCGACTGACCGCATCGGGACGGTGATTGCTGCATCATTATCTGTCTGTATCGTATTCGTTGGGCTGACGGGCGGCGTAATTTGATCGCGTAAGACAATGATCGCACCGACGATAATAATCACGGCGGCGATGACAACGCCTCCCAGAAACGCAGCCGATACAGTCGCAGTTTGTTGAATTGTTTGCGTCGAGGTTTGCGATGACAGCGATGGGTTCGACGCGGATGGCGGCTGACTGATGGACGTGTTCAACATTGCCGTCAGGGGCGAGCCTGTTTGCGTACTTGGGCTGATTCGCCGTGGTGGTGTGACGGGCGTACTGATATCCGTGCCATCACGTGTCATTAAAGGCAGCAATGCCTGTTGCAAATCGTTGACAAAATCGTGCGCGCGCTGATAACGATCCGTTGGGCTTTTAGCAATCGCTTTGGACATAACGGCGTCGAGTTCAGGATTGACGATATTGAGTGCGGTTGAGACAAACGGGATAGGGGTGGTGAGGTGCTTCATCATGACCGAGACCATGCCCGTATCTACGAATGGCGGCTGTCCGGTCAGCATTTCATACACGATGATGCCGAATGAATACAGGTCACTACGCAAGTCTCCAGGTTGCCCAGTCGCTTGTTCGGGCGACATATAAAGCGGCGTGCCGGTCGAAATACCATCTTGTGTGAGTCGATTGCTTTCCACCATGCGTGCGATACCAAAATCGGTCAGTATGGCATCGCCCTGTTGGTTCATGAGGATGTTGCCGGGTTTGACATCGCGGTGAACCATGCCATTATCGTGGGCGTAGTCGAGCGCATCGGCAAGGTTTTGTGTGATTTTGAGGAGCTGCTCGTAGCGTAGTCGCTCACCTTTTTGATTCGCATCTTCAAGCAATTCGCGCAGGTTGCTGCCAGAAATATACGACATGACCATGTAATAATGCATGAAGCCGTCGCGTTCAAACATGTCAAAGTCGTAGACCTGGACGATACTGGGGTGATTCAGGTTAGCGACAAAACGAGCTTCACGCAGAAAGCGTTCTTTGAAGGTAGGGTCTTCTGAGAGATGTTCGTACAGGATTTTGATGGCGACGGAACGCTCCAGCGTCGTATCCCACGCTTTGAAGACGCGCGCCATGCCGCCTGCGCCAATGCGCTCGCGGATCTCATAACGGTTGATGCGACTGCTAACGAAATCGCTCATGCATGTTTCCCTAAAAGCGTGACCAGGCAAGCCTATTGTAGTCTGATTACAAAGAATTACACGTAAATTGTTATCGAACTATAACCCAGATGTCGATTGCCTGCACTATTTTACGCCATAGTCTATACTTTAGTTGATTTTCGGTGAAATCAAGAGTGAATTGAGACGCTTTCTGTGAAAAAAGTGCGCGTGATGCTTTGGTTGTTGGCTTTAATGACGTATGTCGTGGGCGTTGTCTCGGTGTCGGCGCAAGCACGTTCTGTGTATTGGCAGCGTTGGGACGTAACGATCAGTGATGTGCAAACGACTGAGAATCGTTTTCGAGTCACAGAAACCTACGATATTTCATTTTCGGGTGCGTTCTCCTTCGGATCGGCGGTTATTCCGCTCGACTATGTAGAAGAAATTCAAAACATCGAGGTCTACGAGGAAGGTGAGGCGTTACGCGCGAGTTGTTCCAACGCACGCGGAACTTTTTGCGCGACGACCACTGATAATGAGCTGAGTATCGTTTATTACTTCTATGACCCGGTGAATACTGAGCGCCGTTCGTTCAGCCTTGAATATACGGTCATCGGCGCACTGCGGGTTTATGAAGGTGGCGATCAACTGTGGTGGGACGCAATCCCAGCGGATCACTTTGGGTTTTCGATTGGAAGCGCGATGATTAAAGTGCGAATGCCGCAAGGCTACGCGCCACGCGAGGGCGTTGATCCTGTTGAAACTTATGGCACACCATCGACAGTGACGGTGCGCGGTACAAACATCACGGCGACAGCGACCACGAGCTTAGACGGCGACGATCTGTTTACGATCCGTGTGCAGTATCCACATGACCCGAACGCGCGTATCGCGTCGTGGCAAGCTGCTTATGACCAAGCGGCAGCATATGTTGAAAATGTGCGCCCAATCATCGATATTGGGGTGATCGCGGCGGCATTAGCATTAGCGGTCGCGCTGCCGCTCTTGATTTTCACACGCTATCAACGACGGGGGCGTGACCCACAGGTTGGCGTTGTTCCAACGTTTCTTGAAACGCCGCCTTCGGATATGCCACCTGCTATGGTAGGGACGCTCGTGGATGAACGCGCTGATCTGCGCGATGTGATGTCCACAATTTTCGATTTGGGTCGGCGTGGGTATCTCGTGATTGAAGAAGCACAAACTGAAGGTATGTTCGGAATCGGTAAAAACAGCACCTTCACTTTTAAACGTACAGACAAAGCGACTGATAACGCGGACCTGCGAAAATTTGAGGTGCGTTTGCTCACCAGTCTGTTTCCTGGTGCGCTGATGGAGCGAACACTTGACTCGCTTAAAACTGTGTTTTACACCGTGATTAGTCAAATGCAGTCCGACTTATATACCGTACTCGTCGCTGAAGGGTATTTCAGCAATAATCCTGTGACGACGCGCTACACATGGATTGTTATTGGGATTGGGTTGGTCGGTTTAGGATCGCTTGGCGTGTTTGCTGCGCTGACTTTTGTCGCAACGATCTCGCCCGCGCTGATCTGCTTGCCTATAGCGCTAATCATCGGTGGTATTGCTGCATGGATTGCCGCACCTGCCATGCCCGCGCGCACGTTGAAGGGTGCGGAAGAAAGTGCGAAGTGGAAAGCGTTTGTCGAGTATCTTCGCAATTTGGATCGGTATGGTGATGTAGGATCGGCTGCACAGCATTTCGATCAATATTTACCGTATGCGGTCGCAGCGGCAATCGAGAAGACGTGGATGACACGTTTTCGCCAAACGCAAACCTATGTTCCCGTTCCAGCATGGTATTTTCCGACGTATTTAGGACCCTACAGCCGGGGCTATCGTGCGGGCAGCCCTTTTCCGACACAGCGTGCAGGTGATAATGTGGGATTGCCGGGGGAATTAGCGCGTGCGGGTGATGGCGGCATCAATTTTGACGATGTATCTGGTGGGTTGACCAGCGGATTAGAGTCGATTTCGAGCGGATTGACGAATATGCTCGACTCGGCTGGTCGTGTGATGACGAGTCAGCCTCAGCCGTCATCCAGCTCAGGGCGCTGGAGCAGTGGCGGGCGTGGGTTTAGCGGCGGCGGCAGCTTTGGTGGTGGTGGACGCGGGAGCGGTGGCGGCAGTCGTGGTTTCGGTTGATTTTTTCCTGTGAACAAGGAGTGATATGAACAGCAGTCGGCTGGCGGGGGGTGTCCTCAGCATTATTGGGTTGGGTATCGCGTTGATTGCTGGGCTATGGCTGGCGACGCAGGTTAGTGTCGGGATGAGCGCGGGTGGCGCGTTATTGGGCGCGGGGCTCGTGTTTATTCCGATAGCGCTTCTGCTCGGTTTCGGTGTATATCTGTTCTTACGCGGCGGAACAGAAGCCAAGCAACTATCGACGATGCAGCAGCAGCGTCAGTTACTGGATATTGTCAAGTCTCGTGGGCAAGTGACGGTTTCAGATATGGCGGTGGAAATGACCGTTCCCGCCGATGTCGTCAAAGATTTGGTGTATCAGTTGGTAGGGCTGCAAGTTTTTAGCGGTTACATCAACTGGAATGAGGGCGTGCTGTATTCGTCCGACGCGAGCAAATTGCGCGAACTTTCCAAATGTAAAAACTGTGGCGGTGATATTGTGCTGGCTGGCAAAGGGGTTGTCGTATGTAAATTCTGTGGTACCGAGTACTTCTTGACGTGAATCAAGGGAATACGCCTAAACGTTGGGGCATAGCCCTTATTGAAGTAGGATTATAACCAGAATCGTAACCGTGATACGGAGTGAAAGCGATGTCTGACCTGTACGATCAAATTGTGCGTCAACGCGGTTCGTTCGAGAATTTGCTCGCAAGAATTCCGGGTTTTCGTGGTTATTTAGAGAAAGCATCGCGTCGGACTGCCGACCAAATGCTGCGTGAGTATATTGCGGCACAACTTCACCAGCGCGTTAAACGCTATGTCATGGTCGAAGAAAAAGTGCTGCGTTTAGAAGATGGGTTAGGACACATGGCTCGCATGAGTGATGTCAAATCGAAGTTACAGTTGTATCGCGACCGAATTTCGTCAGCGGTACCAGAATTTGGCGGTTTCGCTGCCGCCGTCAAGGTCGATGACGAAGCATTAGACCGGATTTATGCGTTTGACGAGGCACAGGTGCGCTATCTCGATCAAATCGATAACGCGCTTGATGCGCTGGAAAATGCGGTTGACGAAGCGGTTACCCCATTGGTGGAAGGTGACGCGCGCACCTTTGATGCAGAACTGGCAGCGCTTGAACACTTGATCCGCGAGGCGCAAGATGCATTCGACCTGCGTGACCAAGTGTTGACGAGCTTACACAAAACGTACAGCAACTAACTTCTTATAGTCAGAAACCATCATAGGAGTCGTCATGCCACGCATTATCGATGTCATTGATCACCCAAATATGCAGGATGAAGAGCTGACTTACCGTGAGCCTCAACAAGGCAGCGGCGATTGGCGGATGGGGTCACAAGTTATCGTTGGCGAAAGCCAGGCGGCGGTTTTTGTACGCGGCGGGCAAGCGCTGGACGTATTCACCGCTGGGCGTCATACGCTTTCGACCGCGAACTTGCCAATTTTGAGCGGTTTAATTGGGTTGGCGACCAGCGGTCGTACGCCTTTCACGGCTGACCTGTACTTTGTCAATCTGCGCGATCTGCCGCAGGTGGGGTGGGGGACAAATCCAGCAATTGTCATGGAGACACCCGGTCGCGGGTTAGGTGTCGTGCTGCTCATGACGCATGGCGTTATCGATATCGGCATCGACGATCCAGTGATGTTCGTCAAACAGTATGCGGTGAACCGCCCACAAGTGCGTTTGAGCGATATACGCGATCGTATTCAAAGCACACTGGTGGGCGAAGTATCGAATATACTGTCAAATTCTGGCGCGCAAAGTGTTCCTGATACGAACCGTCTGTTGGGTGATATGGAAGGCGCGATTTTAACGCGCTTGAATCAGAAATTTGCGACCCTTGGTATGCGCATTAAAGCATTTGAAGCGAAACCATTCACGGCGCGCGAAGATGTATCGTTGGATGAACTGCGTAATTATGTGTCGTTAGAGACCTACGAGCGGGTGCAGCGTTTGATCATTGCGCAAAAAGCGGCAGAAAATCAAGGCTTAGGCGGCGCGCTGGCAGGTGCAGGCGTCGGTTTTGGCGTTGGGCAGCAGCTTGGTGCGGCGATGAACCCAGACGCTTCTGAAATGCAGCGCCAAATGAATAATCAGCAGATGATGATGCAGCAAATGATGCTCGACATGATGCAAAAACAGGCGGTAGGGCAGGGGGGACAAAGTGCTACGAATACGCCAGTGCCTCAAACGCGCGCCGAGATCACAGCACTGCTTGATGCGTTAGATATCAAACTGGCAAGCGGCGAGCTGACCGAAGCGGCTTACAACCGATTGACCGAAAAATGGCAGCAACGGCTCAACGAACTGGCGGGGTAATCGTAATTTCCTCAAGCGTGTAAGTGTCTTGTCCGTTGACGGGCAAGCGCACATTGGTCGTCGGGTCATACATGCCTACAACTAGCTGATACTGACCCGGCGGCACCCCTTCGAGCGGCAATGAATAAACATCGCGTATGACCTCGCCAATTGCCCAGATGGTCGTATTTGAACGACCATCTTGCGGTTCTTGATCATCTTGTGTCCACAAAGTATTTCCCGTAGATGGGTTGGGATTACCAACAAGATGAACAAAAAATTTCAGTGAAGAGTCAGTTTGTCGAAGTGGCTGCCAATATAACCAGATGGTCAAATTATGGGTCGGTTCCGGCGGGAGAAAAATCTGAAACCCGACGAGTGCGGCGGTATTTTCAAAAACGGCGTTTTCGCCATCAAGTTCAGTTAGCTCAACCTGCCATCGTCGATATTCCTGAGCGCGCAAGCCGTTGACATTCGTTTCGCGGACGCGCTGCATGTTTTCGTTCAGCCAGGTTTCAACAACTCCGTTATTTAGCCACTCTGACGGAGTTTGGGCAACGATCCACAAACTAGCATGCGTTTCAGCCGCATGTCGTAGTTCATATTCAATTTCGGAACGTGTTTGTTGAGGATTAGCAGGCAATCGCAGCGGGTCTGACGGCAAGTCTGCCTGTACGTGATAGAACGTATACGCTTCATCGGCGGCAGTTTGCACAATTTGTGTACTGGGTATGACATTTCTTTGAAGAAAGTGCGTCAGCCCCCGCCAATCAGGAGACTTCGTATAGTCAGTAACAAAATAAGTGAAAAGAGAAATAAACATAAGCCCAACGACACCAAGAAAGATAATTCTGCCACTACGAACACGACATAGAAACGATAGTACGACAAGACAAATTGCCGTTGCGAATAAGATGTATCGTGGAACGAAAACATTCAGCCTTGTCGAAACAATACTTAGAAGGATGAGAGGCAGTACTAGCATCAACGTCAGCAACAAAGCGTGATGCTGAGTATTTTTCGAACGCAATATAATAAAAAGCGCCATCAAAATTGAAGTCGTTAAAAATACCGCGCCTAAAATCCCGAAATGACGCACATCGCCTAAAACGAGTTCAGCGATAAAGTTTGTCAACAATATCGATAAATCGAAATTGCCCGCTGTGCCTCCATAATCGCTGCCCACCAACAATCGACCCTGAACGTACCAAAGCGCCAACACCCCAACAATTATAACTGCTGCGATAAACCACTGACGGACAAGACGAACGTTACGCCGTCCGTACCAAATCACCACGAAAAGTGCGAAAATTCCAAGAGAAAACAATTCGAGGTAATACAGATAGCCTGCGATTATCGCCGCACTAATATAGAGTATCCAGTCTACGCGACGGCTTTGTTCCAATGCTCGAAGCCCTAACCAGAGCGCGAGGGGACTTGCAACTGCCCAAATTGCGTAGTTGCGAGCGTCCTGAGCGTGCCAGATTTGATTAGGATTGATAGCCCATAAAAACGCCGCAATTAAGCCAATACGCTTTCCGCCGATGCGAGAACCGAGGGCATATAAAACAGCGGTGCCAATTGTATTAAGCAGGGCAGGCAAAAAACGGAGCGTATATTCGTGCGTCCCGACTGTGAGTCCCCATGCACGATACAGCGCGTAAGCAAGCGGCGGCTGAGGGTCTTTCGTTGCGATTTCAGCAAGGGTTTGCGCGAATGGCTCGCGTACCCAGTGGATCATCGTAAAGGCTTCGTCACCGCGCAGCGCCATACGATTGATATTATTAAAGCGCAGCGCCGCACCGAGCAATAAAATGGCGGTAAGCAGCAGCCAGTGCTGCGCTGATTTTGAGATATTCATGAAGAAACCGGATGCTTAGCGCGCTAGCGCAGCATCAATCGCTTGAATTTGTTCAGGCGTAAGCGATTTACGCTTTTCTTTTGTCAATCTCTGGGCTTCATCACGCAGAAAATCTTTCAGGGTCGGCTGGTGATCTTCACTGGTGAAAACGACTGGCACAGCAATATCACCTTCAATATCGACACGGACACGCGCATCGACGAACACAATCAGCGCATGAACAGTAACTGAAGGAACAATTGCTGTGAGCATACTCTGGACGTGATTTACTGCGCGCATTGCGTCGGCAGTGGGGTTACCAACCGCATCGAACCGAAAGATGCTGAAAAAACGACTCAACGCATTTTTGTGAGAGACCCACTTATCGCCGTTGACTGTGAAATAACCATCCTGAAAGCGTGTCACGATCGCATACACACCCTGCGGGCTGATCAGTACATGCCGAGCGGGGATATGATAATAATTGTATAAAACGCTTTTGTTGCTAATGCCCTTCAACTGCTGGCGAATAGCTTCTTCCGGTCGCGGCGACCGTACCCACAAATTCGTAAACCGAACCGATATCATTGAGGAGATAAAAGCAGCCGGAAGTAAAATCGAGGGCAGTACGATGCTGACAAAATAGTTTTGAGTGGAACCAGCGTTTGCAACCTGCTGCGTACTGGTGATTAACCAGATTACAAGTACACCAAAGCTGCCGAAAAACAGGTACTGTGAGAGGCGCTTCATCCGTTTGATGAGCGCCTCGTTGGTTTCAACACGCATTTAAACTCCAGGCACAAAGTAGGAAATCTTGCCGCCATAGCGGATTTCCGCACAAATAAGATCACCAAAACGCTGCGTTGGCAAAATGCGCCATGAACGCGGCGCGCCATAGCCATTGCCAATGACCGCCGTCGCCAAATCTTCGGCAGTTGGGCGAATACAGTGGGTTACAGCAATATCGAGGCGATTGAAAACGACGACCCCATCGCGTTTGAAAATAACGATATCGTACAGTTCGCCGCGCTGCACATAACCAATTGGATTTGTCGGGGACTGCCAAGATGGCGTAATCTGACAGCTCAGGTTGACGATATCATCCAGGCTAACCAGTTCGTCGCCTGTATCGTAAGACAAGTTTTGGCAATTAGGATACGGCTGCATGACTGCTAAGTCGCCGCCCGTACCTGCTGTTTGCGTGACGAAACCACCGGAATTTGATCCAGTAATTTCAGCAGTTATGCGTGCTTTACCATTCAAATTGATATTCACGGGCGCGGAACCATCGGCTGGTCCGAAAACCTGTGCGTTAGCGAGATTGCTCAATGCAAAGGTGCTGCCGGGTGTCCACGCCCAATAGGTAAAAACAGACGAACCCGATGTATCCGCAAAGAAGCTGAAATCGACGGGAAGATAAAAACCGACCCAAACAGCGCGTTGTGTAACGGTGACCGGTGTAGGCAGTACCGCGCGGAATGACCCGCTGGAATTAATGGTATAGGTTACGGAGGCGAGAAGCTGCGCATCAATAGGGGAGCCACCGTTGGAATCTTGATAAATGACAAGCTCTACTGGAACTGTTGGGACAGGCGAATCGACCGCGATGGTTACCGCATCGATGACTGCAGGCAGCGCGACATCGAACGCTTGTAAATCGAAGCCGTTCATCACCAGTGACGGTTCGCCTGAAATAAACCAGGACGTATTTCCAGAACCCGCATTGACAGAGAGGATGGTTTCACCCGCCAATGCTGGCACAGCGCCGAGCCCCAATGCGCCAAGCAGCACCAGCAGCATGACGATGCCTCGCTTATGTATTTGCATCCCGACCATTCTCCTCTTTGAACATGAGACGAATTGCGTTGGTATTGTATGGGTTGGAGGCGGGATGTGCAAGCGTAAGCGAGAACGCTATAATGTGGACGTGATGAATTAGTGTCGAATGAGGGTATGGGATATGCCGGAATTTGTCATTCTTGGCTTAGTCATGATTCTTGCGCTGGGCGCATATTGGTCGTTGGTCATCTTTCCGCGCCAGCGGGATTTTCAAAAACAACAAAAATACGTGCGCACGCTGAATACCGGTGATGAAATGATCACGTATGGCGGTATTATCGGGCGTGTCATCGAGATCGATGCAGAACACGGCATTGCCCACGTCGAAATTGCTGACGGAGTCGTCGTTCGTGTACTAGCTGCGGCGCTGGTGCGTCCTTATGACCCTGAAGAACTTGCCGAAAGCATCCGCAAAGCCAATGGTGAGCGTGCTCAACCTGAAACGGAACAATAATGCAGCGATATATGACATGGTTGATTTTGATCGTCGTGCTGACGGCTTTTGCAGTCTGGGTTTGTTTACCAAGCACAACGGGTATCCATATCGATAATGATAACGATGGCACCGAAGAATTTTCGCTCAATGTTACACAAAGTTTAGGGCTTGACCTAGTCGGCGGCTTGCGAGTACTGCTTCAAGCGGAACTCCCGCCGGGTTCATTCACGCTTGAGGATTTGCAACAGACAGCCAACAATGTCGCGCGGCGTGTCAACGCTCTTGGTGTGACCGAACCGACTGTGCAAATTCAAGGCAGTGATCGTATTTTGGTCGAGCTGCCTGGCATAAAAGATCGCGCCGTTGCCGTTTCGACGATTCAACAGACAGCACTGCTCGAATTTGTCAATATGGGCGGTTTGCGTAGTCAAGTACAACAGTTGGAAGGTCAACAAATCCTGACCACAGAACAACTGCGTATTTTTAGCAGCCGCGATATCGCTGGGACGCCGCCGGGGCAAGTCAGTCCATTAACTGGACAGCCCTTTGAAACGGTGATGACAGGCGCGGGTTTACAATCAGCAGCCGCGCTGACCCAGGTAGGAGATTGGTTTATTCAGTTTGAAATCGCACAGGATAGTCAGGAACTGTTTAGCGCTTTTACTGGGGCAAGTATTGGTGAACCGATGGGTATCGTACTGGACGGCGTGCTGCTCAGCGCACCGACAATTCAGGCGCGCTTAGATACTGGCGGCGTCATCGAAGGTCAGTTCAGTGAACAAGAAGCCAAACAGTTGGCAGTCCAACTCCGTTCGGGTGCGCTGCCTATCCCGCTGCGTGTTGAAAGTGCCGAAAGCGTAGGGGCGACTTTGGGGCAAGAGTCGGTCAACTTGAGTATTCGCGCAGGCGTCATTGGCGTTATTGTCGTGTTGATGTTCATGGCGATTTACTATCGTGTGCCGGGAATTGCCGCGGCATTGGCGCTTTTGGTCTTTATCGTGCTGAACTTCGCGGTATTCAAACTGGTGCCAATCACGCTCACACTACCGGGTATCACAGGCTTCTTGATTTCGATTGGCACAGCGGTAGATGGTAACATTTTAATTTTTGAACGCATAAAAGAAGAATTGCGGTCGGGGAGTGGGCTGGATGACGCCTTAGAAGCTGGTTTCGAACGCGCCTGGCAGTCGATCCGCGACTCAAATTTGTCCACGATTATCTTGTGCGTGATTTTGTTCTTTTTTGGATTGACGCCCGGTGCTGGTATCGTCAGTGGATTTGCGGTCACGCTGGCACTCGGTTTGGTTATCAACCTGTTCACTGCCCTTATCGTCACCCGTACATTTTTGGTTGTTTTAGTGGCGCTGTTGCGACGGCCTTTGAGTCAGCGTGCATGGCTGCTCGGCGTATGAAGCAGGAGAACTTTTGATGTTCAGCTTAATCCAAAAACGACGCTATTTTTTCCTGCTCTCCGGTATTGTCATTGTGCTTGGTTTAATCACGATGGTGTATTCGCTGCTCACAATCGGCAGCTTGTTTCGACTGAGTAACGACTTTGTCGGCGGCAGCATCTATGATTTGCGCTTTACCGAGGACGGTGCAACTGAAGAATCAATTCGCGGGGTATTCACCCAAGTCGGTGATGAGAATGTGATCATTCAGCCGATTGCTGAACCCGAAGAACGCCGTTGGTCAGTACGTGGATCATTTCTCGATTCGCAAACGAGCGAGCAGATTATTGATCTGCTTGACCAGCAAGCAACGCTCGACCGCGACAGCCTGCGTATTGACCAGGTATCGGCAACTGTGGGGCAAGAAGTCGCACGTGCCGCATTTGTAGCGGTGTTATTCGCGGCTGCTGTGGTGACAGGGTTTATCGTTTTTGCCTTCCGACAAGTCCCGAATGCTTTCCGTTATGGTGCGTGTGCAATTTTTGCGATGATCCACGACGTGCTTGTCGTTTCTGGAGTCATGTCGTTGGCGGGACTTATACTGAGATGGGAAGTCGATGCGCTGTTTTTGACCGCACTTTTGACCATCATTGGCTTCTCGATCCAGGATACGATTGTGCTTTTTGACCGCATCCGCGAGAACATCCCGAAACACCTGGGTGAACCTTACGAAACGATCATTAATCGCAGCATTTTGGAAACCATACATCGCTCTTTAGCGACACAGTTGAACGCGTTCTTTATCATGATCGCCATCTTGTTGTTCGGCGGCGAGTCAATCAAACAATTCATCGCTATTTTATTCATTGGGTTGGTAACAGGGACATATTCTTCGATTTTCATCGCGGTACCACTGTTGGTCGCGTGGGAAAAAGGCGAGATTCCATTATTGCGACGCTTTGCGCCCGTTGCAGAGGCAGCATGATGGACGCTCTCGTTATTGATTCAACATTGCGCTTGATGCATATGGAGTCGCCCATCCCCGCACCTGATCAAGTGCTGATCAAGATTCGTACAGCAGGCATTTGTAACACCGATTTGGAATTAATCGGCGGTTACATGAGCTTCTCCGGCGTACTCGGTCATGAGTTTGTTGGGGAAGTTGTCGCGGGCGATGCAGCAATGATCGGATGGCGGGTGGTGGGAGAGATCAACGTCGCGGATGGGACGTGCGATTTATGTCAACAAGGTATTCCCAGTCAGTGTCGCCATCGTGTCACCGTCGGTATCGACCGGCACGACGGGGCGTTCGCTGAATATCTGGCATTAGCGGCGCGCAACGTGTATGCAGTGCCCGATAATGTCAGCGATGAACAGGCTGTTTTCGTTGAGCCGTTGGCAGCAGCGTTTCAAATTCTGGAAGCAGTACACATCTCGCCCCGCGACCGTGTTATCGTCATAGGTGCGGGCAAACTCGGATTACTGTGTGCCCAAGTGCTCAGATTGACAGGCGCGCACGTGAGTGTGGTTGTGCGTCGCGAGAAACCTCGTCAGTTATTACAGCGGTGGGGTTTACAGGCGCATACCAACGATGAATTGCCACGTAAAGGCGCGGATATTGTCGTCGACTGTACCGGAAGCGCGGAAGGATTTTCATCGGCGTTGGAACTGGTAAAGCCCCGCGGCACGATTGTCCTAAAGAGCACCTATCGTGGATTACCTGGTATCGATATGACCCGCGTTGCTATTGACGAAATTCGGGTTGTTGGCAGTCGGTGCGGATCATTTGAGGCGGCTTTGCGTGCATTATCGGCGAACCTGATCGATACCAAGTCACTCATCGAAGCCCGTTACCCACTCAAAGATGGACTGCAAGCGATGCAGCACGCGGCGCAGCCCGGTGCGCTCAAGGTACTGCTGGAAGTGCGATGAAAAACGTCGAGCCGACACCGGCTTCGCTCTCCATCCATATATTGCCATCGTGCGCTTCAACAATGTGTTTAGCGATCGCCAACCCTAAACCGGTGCCCTGTACCTTATTGGCGGTCTCGGCGACGCGGTAAAACTTTTGAAACATCTGCTTTTGATGTTCTTTTGCGATGCCATTTCCAGTATCGGCGACAGCAATTTCTATATACGGCGTACTGTAATGCGAACTGGGATAGGCGCTGACGATAATTCGCCCACCATCACGGTTATATTTAATCGCGTTGGTGAGTAAATTCAGAATGACCTGCTTGATTTTATCCGCGTCACCAAAAACCTGATACGCCCCCACATTCTGTTGAATTTCAATCGAGCGCCCTGCTGCCTGTGAATCGACGATTCCTATCGAGTCTTGCAGCAGTCGTGTCAGATCGAACGGCTGAATATCCAGCCGCGCACGTCCCGATTCCAAACGCGCAATATCGAGAAAATCGTTGGTCAAACTGATCAGGCGTTCGGTTTCGCCCTGCATCGTATCAATGATGTCCGTGCGGCGGAAATCGGGGAGGTCAGGACGACGCAGCAGCGTAACGCTGGTTTTGATGGCTGCTAGTGGAGTACGAAGCTCGTGTACCATCTCAGCCATAAAGTCGCTTTGCTGAAACAGACGCGCATTTTCGATGGCAATTGCCGCTTGTCCTGCCAAAATATTCAGGATACGGACATCTTCGTCGGTGAAGCGCTCGCCGTCACGTTTATTTAGCGCTTCGAGCGCGCCAATGACTCGATTATGCGCGCGCAAAGGGACTGCGAGCAGATTGCGGGTGACAAATTCGAGCTCTTCGTCCACGTCTTTGAAAAAACTGGGGTCGCGGCGCACATCTTCAATGACGCGCCCTTCACCGTGTGTCACTACCCATCCGGCGATGCTGCCTTCCATTGGCACGATGATATCTTGCATTTTACTGGCGGTCGTCGCATTTGAGGCTTGCTCGAACCGGAGTTCACCAGTCACTGGGTCAACCAGTAAAATCGAGACGGCTTCGGTGTCGGTCAATTCGAGTGCCGCTGAGATGATACGACGCAGAAGCGTTACATGATCCAGCACTGAGTTCAACTGCTGGCTAATTTCCATGATGCGTTCGTAACGCGACAGCCGATGTTGATACTGAGCGAGGAGGTCGTTTTGCACAGTCTTTCCTTAAAAGGCTTAGGTTTCGCGCGGCACCATAAGACGACCGATATTGTTCAAATCCTCTGCCAGTTTGATGATCTGGCTAGAGACAATGGCAGTCGGTTGCAGCATGGTGACCGGGACATTAGCGATCAACGATTGGGTAGTCAATTCTGATGCCAGCGAAATATTTGCGCGCACCTCGCGCCCAAGAATCCGTTCAACTTCATTCCACGAGAGCGGAGCGCCGGATGCAGCGCGATTGACGATGACGATGTGTGTCGGTCGGTGTGATGGACGTTCAATGTCAATTTCTTGGATTTGTTCACGCGCCATCGCCAGCGTGATGGTGATGGGGTCAATGACCATGATCAATTGATCCATCTCACGTTGCAAACGGGTAAAAAATGGACTGGTATAGATGCCTAAATCGAGGATGATAGGCGTGCCCATCAAGCGCAGCGTACGCACAACCGCTGCTGCCGCTTCAGGGTATACATCCATCGCCGCTTCTTTTGTGTGTGCGGATGACAACAGAGCGCGCAAACCGGACGAATGTGTGACGATCTCTGGCTCAATACTCCGTGGTCGAATTTCGTCCGGCATTTGCGATAACACGTTTATCATGCCTTGTGAATCGCCTAAGCCGAGTGCCAGTCCCAAGCTGCCCATGCCTGGACGAAAATCAGCGATGATCGGGTCTTGCCCCGCCAATAAGCGTGCTGCTGCGACATTGAGCGCGACTGTCGTCGTACCAACGCCACCTTTTGCGCCGATAACGCCAATGGTCATGCCACGTCCCGCTTTTGTTTGACGCTGCGCCGCACTTCGAAGCAGGATCGCACGTACGCGTGACGCAAGTTCTGCCGGGTGTGTCGGTTTCGTCAGGTAATCATCTGCTCCGGCTTCAAAACCAGCGACCTTATCGTCGATCAGGGTTTTGGCTGTGAACATGATGATGGGTATCGTTTTGGTCACGTCGTTACGACGCAAACGACGGCATACTTCATAGCCGTTCATGTCGGGCATCATCACATCCAGAATGATCAAATCAGGTTGGTCAGAAGCCGCTTTAGTCAGCGCTTGCCCACCTGTATTCGCCGCAATGACATCATAACCATTGCGCTGAAGCATCAAACCGATGAGTTTGAGACTATCTAAGTCGTCATCTACGACAAGAACTTTTTCTGCCATCGCGTTGCCATGCCTGTAGACTTAACCTCGATGAGAGGCAAAATGAGTAGGGTTTTAGTCACGTAAATAGTGTTTACTTAAGCAGCGAGTGTAACATGGTTGTTCATACCCTGCAAGCAGACGCGACGATTGCACACTTTAATTGCGGCGCTATATAATCATAGAAGGGTAGTCACCTTTTGCCATCTTAGAGGCATGATCATGATCGAGAGCACACATCATCTGTTACGCGCGATTTTGGACACGATAAACGATCCGATCCTGCTCGTAGCAAACGATGAACGTATTGTGGATGCCAACAATGCTGCAAACCATTTATTCGATTTGCAAGGCGTGACAAACCCGACGGTAACCGATCTTCCCGACCCCTTACGGGCGTTGATTAGGGAACGCAAGCCCCTCCCTGAATGGATTCTGGATGACGAACACGCCTTTGTGCCGCGCTACACGTTATTGACACCAGATGACCGCGCGGAAACTTTCTCGATGCTGACGTTGTGCGATATTTCGCAGCTCAAAAAACTGACTCGCAATCAAAACGAATTCATTCGTATTGCCGCACATGATTTACGGTCGCCGCTCACGTCAATCCAAGGGTTTGCGAATATGCTCGAACTTGGGTTAGTCGGCATTTTGAACGAAAAACAGCAAGAATTCATTGCGAAAATTTTATCTGGTGTCACGCAATTGACAGCACTGGTCGAAAATATTCAGGATGCAGGTCGTTTTGACCCCGAAACCGGTTTTTACGAGATGGAACGCGCGCCTTGTGACCTGCGTGAACTGGTAGCACATGTGGTTGCCGACCATCTTGTCCCCGCGGAAAAAGGTGCACTGACTTTAATGGCGTCGATTGCGTCGGACATACCGATTGTCAGCGTCGATGCCAATATGATTGAGCGTGCCGTCACGAATTTGGTCGATAATGCGATCAAATATACGCCTAATGGTGGTGTAGTCACCGTTGATTTGTCCAAACGTGATAACGATATCATTATCGCAGTCACCGACAGCGGCTTAGGCATCAGCCCAGAAAACCAAAAGAAGTTATTCCAACGCCACGTCCGTATCGCACGACAAGAATACAAACGCGTGAAGGGAAGCGGATTAGGCTTATTCATCGTGCGAAGCGTCGCACAGCATCATGGCGGTGATGCTTCCGTTGAAAGTACCGAGGGTGTAGGCAGTACATTTTCGATACGCCTGCCATTGGCGGATGCTGGAATAACGTGACTATGATACGGTATAATGGTTAGATCGTATGTTCGTTATTTGTGGCAGTGATTTTCTATGTCAATCCGTAAACTCTCTGATGATGTTGTCGCTCAAATTGCGGCAGGTGAAGTCATCGAACGCCCGACATCGGTTGTCAAAGAACTGGTCGAAAACTCGCTCGATGGCGGCGCAAACAACATTCATGTGTCTATTACGAGTGACGGGCGCCGCAAAATCCAGATTAGCGATGATGGACAGGGCATAACGGCGGAAGAAGTCGATCTGGCGTTTACGCGCCACGCGACGAGCAAGCTCGAAACTGCCAACGACTTGTATCAGATTCGCACGCTTGGTTTTCGTGGCGAAGCGCTCGCCAGTATCGCGTCTGTAAGTCATATTCACATGACTACACGTCATCGCGATCAGGATGTCGGTACGTTCATTCAGCTCGAAGGTTCAAATGTTGTCGCGCGGCGCTCGGTCGGTGCACCTGCTGGAACCGTCATTCGGGTGGAGCATCTTTTCTATAACACGCCTGCCCGCTTGAAGTTTTTGAAGTCGGAAACCAACGAGAAACGTCAAATCGCCAGTTTGATCACCCGCTATGCGATGGCGTATCCTGCTGTACGCTTTATTTTGGAGCAAGATCAACGCGAAGTTGTGCACGCGGGCGGCAGTGGACAACTCGCGGACGTGTTGGTCAATGTGATGGGTCTGGATACCTTTAAGAATATGCTTGAAGTTGATCCCGGTGAAGAATATCAGGGGATTCGCGTCGTAGGGTACACATCGACACCGAATTTACATCGTGCAGATCGCTCGCGGATCACGCTGTTCGTTAATGGGCGGTGGGTGCAAGATACAGGCTTGACGCACGCGGTCGTGCAGGCATATCACACGTTGATGATGACCGGACGCTACCCACTCGCGATCTTGTTGATCGAGCTGCCGCCAGATCAAGTCGATGTCAACGTCCATCCAACCAAAGCGGAAGTGCGTTTTCAAAGTCATGAAGCCGTTTTTAGCGCGATACAGCGCGCAGTGCGCCGCTCACTTATCGAACATGCACGCGTGCCGAATTTTAGGGCAGCGAATGCATTTGGCAGTAACCGACCCGGAAAACCATTTGACCGTCAGCTCGATATGGGACTCGATAGTATTGAACCGGGGCGGCGTGCGCTCAACCAGCATGAAGCGTCATTCACCGATGACCCGTCAGCGATTCCAGATGGTTTAGGCACGCCTGCTAAACCGCGCACGCTGCCTATTTTGCGGTTAATCGGACAAGTCGCGGCGAGTTACATCGTAGCAGAAGGTCCCGCCGGGTTATATCTCATCGACCAACATGCCGCGCATGAACGCGTTTTATATGAACAGTTCATGGCAGATTACGCCCGTCAGAAAAGCGTGGCGCAGTATGCGCTTGAAGCGCAAACGATACAGGTATCAGTATCAGAAGCGCGGCTGATCGAATCCAATCTCGATGCCCTGACGATTCTGGGCTTTGAACTGGAAGCCTTTGGTCCCAACTTATTTATTATACGCAGTGTCCCTGCGATCCTGGCGGATGCCGATCCTGTTGAAGTCATCACTGGGATCGTGCAAGACTTGGAAGCCGATGAACAGCCTGGTCAAAAAATCATCGAGGCGAAAATTATCTTGCGGGTGTGCAAAACCGCCGCAATAAAAGCGGGGCAAGTTATAAGCCTTGAGCAAATGCAAAGCCTGATACGTCAGCTCGAACGCTGTGCGTCGCCGCTCACATGTCCGCATGGACGACCGACGTTAATTCATCTGAGCAGCGACCAACTCGCACGCGAGTTTGGCAGGTTGGGTGCCTAAATCATCGATTCTGCCAGCTAAATGTACGCCAATTACCAATGGCGCCCACGATGACATAGGTGCCATCGGTCGTGCGCCGCGCCACAGAAACGCGCCACTGTATGTTATGTGCTTGTCCATCGCCCGGCACAAGCGACTCAGGCAGTTCGTAGTAAGTGCCGCGTGTAACATCCTGATACGTCGTGTTGGCTGTTAAATCCTGTAGTTCGACGAAATAGACCTCATTGTTTTGCAGGATGCTTACGCCAACCCATTGTAGTTGAAATGTGCGGGCGGGCGCGGACGCATTTTGGGGCGGGAAAACGAGTGGCGGCGCAGGATGCGTTGGTGTCGGTGTCGCGGTTTCGTTGCCCGATGGGGTTGGCGATAGCGTTCTCGTCGGAGTCGGTGCTGGAACATTCACATTTTCACCGACCACCATAAACACATTACAGTCAGGACCACCACTCGGATTACCGTAATCGCAGCCAAAGAAGCTTAAATCTGGGTTAAGAGTTGCGAGAATGCTTAACGTCGTTTGATACTCTTGAGCAAACCGCAAAATTGAATCGTTCTCTTGAATCGGCACTTGTAAGATCACAGTGTCTTCGGATATCCCGCTTCCGTCACCATTATTGGGCTGCGCTGTCTGTGTCATATCGAAACCCTCTGGTGTTGGGGTGGGCAGTGGAATTGGGATATAAATGGTCGATCCAGGACTTGGCAGGCTATCAATATTGCGAATGCCTGCGTTAATGCGCAAAAATTCTGGGATCGCGCCATTCGCCTGTGCAATATCGGCGTATCCGTTGCGCGTGATCATGATGTAATAGTACGTGTCGCCTTCCTGAATGATATACGCGAAGGGTCCCGGCGTAATAGTAACCGTTGGCGTTACTGTTGGCTCGGATGGGGTCGGCGTAAAAGTCGAGCTCGCAAGCTGTGGCGGTGCGGAACTGGTATGGCTTGGCGTGAGCGTTGGTGGCTGTGTCGTTACTGTTGGCGTTGTGTCTAGGGTTTGAATGGTTGGCGTCGCTTCGGGCAGCGCTGTGAGTTCACAGCCAGCCATAATCAAGGCGACCAAAAAAAGACACATTGCGCCAAAAAGCGGGCGTGCAAAACGAGCTTGCTGTTTCATCCGTTATTCACTCCGGTGGGAACGGCTTGACCTTCCCACGTGAAAGTACGTGGCTCGGTCGTGAACGTCGCAGTAGAGGGGTCTTGACCACGTACTACGCTGATCGTCCATGTATAGTCGTGTCGCTGTATATCCGTGCCCTGAACCGATGGTGGCACAAGATAATAGAGTTGCGTAGTATACGCCTCAATAACTGCGTCGGCTGTTAAGTCACGAATGCGTACCAGATACGACTCATCGCTGGCAAGTGAGCCTGTGGGAACCCAACGCAGCGTGATCAAATCTCCGCGCAGGTAAAGTGCGCGATTGCTTGGGCTAAGCAAACTCGGTGCATTAAACGTCGGCGTATATGACGGTGTGGGCGTTTCACTGCCCGATGGAGTCGGCGATAGGGTCGCCGTTGGCGTTGGCGCGGGCACACGCATTTCCTGCCCCGCCTGCAATAAGACTGAGCAGCGAGGACCGCCGAAATCCAGACCGTAATCGCACTGCGAAAACGTGATTTCGGGGTTTAAGTACGACAAGACTTCGGCGCTCGTGCGGTATATAGACGCGATTTCCACCATACTTTCGTTCGGCTGAATTAAATGCCATGCAACGCCCGGCAGCAGTGTTTCGGTCGGTGGGGTAATCGGTTGTTGTTCTGCAATATTCGCTGCCAGCGCTGCTTCTATATCTCCGCCCCCACCCGCCGCATCGATAACGGCATCGCCTACAGCATTTGCAGATTGCGTCAACGCAGCGTTCGGGTCGCCCGTCGGTGTCGGCAGCGGGATGAGCAAAAGCTGCCCAGCGACCAACGCTTCGGGCGCAGACATGTTGTTCAATTCTAAAATGAGCGGTAATACATCAAGGCTTCGATGCCCACAGCTAAATGCAAGCGAGATGAGGTCTTGACCAACTTCGACACGGCGCTCACAGGGACCTTGCGTAGGTGACAGCGTCGCGGTGGGTGGTGCAGGGGTGATTGTCGCCAACCGTGGCGTCGGCAAGGGCGTGTTGGTGGTTAAAATGAGATTAAGCTGCTCTGGCGATGGCGTTGGAACAATAATTTCACTATCCGAACGGGTAGAAATAGGCGTTATCGTCACCATCGGCGTGGGAAGTTGTGACGCTATCGATTGAGCGCCTAAAAAGCCAACAATACCAGCGCATACCACTAGCGGCAGCACTAACAATGCGCCAATCAGCAGCATACCACGACTGCGCGTCGTTTCGCTTTCAATCAGGTCAGTCTCGCCATAGCGACGATCATAGGTGGATTTCATGCTGCGAGCGGCTGATCTTCCGGTTTCGAGCGCAACATCTGCAAGCGACGTCCCGCACGTCAGGCACGTAGGAGCGTGGGCATGAGCGTGCGTACCGCAGATCGGGCAAACCTTAAAACGAGACGCCAAACGACCGCCTATAAATGAACTCTTATGAGCATTCAAGCACGTCATTGTAACACAGTCACCAGCGCACGACGGCGCGCCCTGCCTTTGCGTACCGCACGCAGCACTTCACGCTATAATGTAATGTCCTCAAGATTCGCGGTGGACTACTATCAACGCAACGGAGCTGCTGATGTCTATACCTATCGGTAAAAAATTGCTCGCCTTTCACATCGCGCGCCTGAAAGATAAAAATGCGGATGTGCGGTTGAAGTCGATTCACGAATTAGCACAACTTGGCGACGCTGAGGCGCTGCCAGTACTGGAAGAGTTGTTCAAGAATGACAGCGATAGCGAGGTACGGCGAGCAGCACAAGAAGCAGGCAAAACGATTTACAACGCCAATAAATCGGTACAAAAATGATACCAGGGGGTGCTGCGCAGCACCCCCTGGTAGTTTTGATTATTGACACAAACTGGCAATACGCTCAGCGATTTGACCCGCGCTTGCTTCTAACCCTGCTAATCGTACGCGCTCTTTTTCGACCACATCCGACTGCGCACGGCTAATGAACTGTTCATTGCCCAACATAGCACGTGATTTGGCGATTTGGATGTCCAATTTGGCGTGTTCTTTCGTCAAACGGTCGCATTCTGCTGCAACATCGATGAAATCGGTGAGTGGAAGGTAGGCAGTCAGATCGCCTGCAACGACCGATGCGGCATTTTCTGGTGCGCGTGCGCCAAACGGCATAATATTCAGCGTTGCCACATTGCATAACCGCGCAAATAGATAACTGTACTGTTCAAGCAGGGTAGTGTTGGAACCAGCGTTGACAAACGCGGTAATTTTGCGACTAGGTTCGACATTATATTCGTCGCGGGTATTCCGCACGCCGCGAATCAAGTCGATCAAGAGCGTCATTTGCGCTTCAGCGGCATCGTCAATGTACGCGGCATCAGCCTGTGGATACGCCGCCATGATCAAGGCATCGCCGTCGTGAGGGATATATTTCCAGATTTCTTCGGTGACAAATGGCATATATGGATGAAGCAGACGTAAACTTTGATCGAGCACATGTACAAGGACCCGCCGTGCATTCAGTTTGGTGACATCATCACCTTGATAAAGCGGATATTTGCTCATTTCGATGTACCAATCGGCGTATTCCGACCATAAAAAGTCGTCAATTTGACGCGCGGCTTCTCCATACTGATAGGTTGCGAACAAACGCTGCACTGAATCGACCAAATGGTTTAAGCGACTCAATATCCAGCGCGACGGTAGATCAAGCTCATCGTGAGCAGGTGCGCCAAGCGGCACGTCACCTTCCAGGTTTTGCGTGACAAAATTCGCCATCTGCCAGATTTTATTGACGAAGCGCCAATTTCGTTCGACGCGTGCAGTATCAAGATTAATGTCGTTGCCCGGAGTCGTGCCAGTAATTAAAGCAAATCGTAGAGGATCGGCGCCATACTGGTCGATCAACTCGGTTGGGTCGATGGTGTTCCCCAGCGTCTTGCTGATTTTGCGTCCTAATTTATCACGCACCAACCCGTGTAAATACACCGTGTGGAATGGTGCCTCGTCGGTGAACCACAATCCCATCATGATCATACGTGCTACCCAAAAGAACAGGATGTCATACCCAGTCTCCATGATGGCGGTTGGGTAGAAACGTGCTAAATCGGGTGTGTTTTCGGGCCAACCAAGCGTGCTAAAGGGCCATAAGCCGCTGCTGAACCAGGTATCCAATACGTCTTGTTCTGGCGTCCAGTCGCGCCCATCAAGAGGTGGTTGCTTGCCGACATGGATTTCACCGTTGCGTCCATACCACGCTGGTATGCGATGACCCCACCATAATTGGCGGCTCACGCACCAATCCTGGATATTCTCCAGCCAGTGATAATAGATTTTCTCGAAGCGTTCCGGTACGATCTGAATACGTCCATCACGCACGGCGGCAAGTGCTTTTTCGGCAAGCGGCTGAATCTTTAAGAACCACTGCATACTCAACATTGGTTCGACGATTTCGCCGCCGCGTTGTGAACGTGGCACGATGTAGGTGTGATCTTGCACGCGGATCGTCATAGTGGCAGCCGTCATATCCGCCCACAATTTTTCGCGCGCCACAAACCGATCCAAGCCTGCGTATGCTCCAGCACTCGCGTTCAGCGTGCCATCTTTTTCCATAATATTGATCATTGGTAGATCGTGGCGCTTGGCGATTTCATAGTCGTTGAAGTCGTGCGCTGGTGTCACTTTTAGTGCGCCTGTGCCAAACGCTCGATCCACGTATTCATCACCGATAATCGGTATTTCGCGGTTGGTCATTGGCACACGTGCTTTCTTGCCGATCAAATGCTTATACCGTTCGTCTTCGGGGTGCACTGCGACGGCAGCATCGCCCAGAATTGTCTCTGGACGCGTGGTCGCGACCGGAATGAAGTCACCACCATCAACCGGATAATTAAAGAAATACAGCTTGCCTTGTTCTTCATCGCGTTCAACTTCAAGGTCAGAGACGGCGGTTTGTAAGCCCGGACTCCAGTTGACCAGCCGCGTGCCTCGATAAATTAACCCTTGATCCCATAAGCGGATAAAAACGTCGCGCACCGCTTCGGACAAACCGTCATCGAGCGTAAAACGTTCTCGATCCCAATCACAACTTGCCCCTAAGCGACGAAACTGGCTCAGAATCGTGCCGCCGTACTTTTCTTTCCATGCCCATGTGCGCGCCAGAAATTCTTCACGACCCACTTCAATGCGGCTTGTGCCTTCGTCACGGAGCATCTTTTCGACTTGAAGCTGCGTTGCGATTCCAGCATGATCGGTGCCAGGAACCCACAGCGCTGCTTTGCCATTCATCCGTGCATGACGAATCATAATGTCTTCGATAGTGGTGAACAGCGCGTGACCCATATGAAGCGCGCCTGTTACATTAGGCGGCGGCATACTAATCACAAACGGTTCAGCATCAGGTAGTGCGGCTTCTGGCTTAAACCAGCCATTCGACTGCCACCACTTATAAAGGCGCGCTTCTGCTTCTTGAAAGTCGAAGTTTTTTGGCATTGTTTCGGGCATAGCGATATAACCTCACTTTGATAGACGCGTTATCGCAACTTCCGCACAGCGTTATTTTCTGAACGGAAATTTATACTGCCGCGCTTTTTCAGGTTTGCGCGCGACTAGGACTCGCTCGGTGCGATCCGGCTGGTCGGTCAAATTTTCGAAGCCGGTTTCTAACAGGACGACTTTCACCTCATCAGTCGAAAGCGGTCGATAAATGACCTCGCGCTTGAGCGCTTGATAGTTCGCGCCTTTGCCTTGTACGATAAACAGGTTTTGTGTCGCCATTACGGGCGGTCCATCCTCCCATTCCCACGTATCAAAGGTGATGAACTCGCGGTCATTATCGAGTTCATGAATAAAGCCAGGGATAAAACGTGGACGATCTTCCATGAAGGGCGCAAAATCACGCATTCCAATCACCAGAAAGCCACCTGGTCGCAGCAGTTGATAAAAGATTTGCAGTGCGGTTTCGATTTCGGTATCCAATATCAAATGGGGCAGGGCGTTGCCCTTGGTGATCACCGCGTCGAACATCGGACTGACGACCGACGGCAAACTGAGAAAATCTGCCTGCACAAAACGAATTTGTTCAACGACACCGTATTCTTCCGCCATTTTGAAGGCGCGCCCCAGCATACCCGAACTGGGATCGGCGGCGGTCATTTGATACCCCAACTGCGCCAGCGGAATCGTCTGTGCGCCAGCGCCACATGAGGCATCGAGAATAGTCGTGACATTTTGTTGGCGAAATATGGAGCGCAAGCCCAAGCCCTCGCGCTCCATTTGGGTTTCCCAATCGCGGTAAAACAGCGTGTAATACTGCGCGATGGCATCGTAGAAAGGATTGGTATCGTTCGTTATTGTCATGATAGAGGCATCGTCACATGGCGCAGCATCGCTCGAATCCGATCTGCCACCATATCGATGGCGACACTGTTCGAGCCACCTTCTGGGATAATGACATCAGCATAGCGTTTGCTCGGCTCGACAAATTCAAGATGCATTGGGCGCACCGTCGCGGTGTACTGCGAGATCACCGAGTCAACGGTGCGCTCGCGCTCTAGAATATCGCGTCGCAAACGTCGAATGAAGCGAACATCCGGGTCTGCATCGATGTACAGTTTGACATCATAGACCGAACGCAGCAATGCTTCGGCTAAGACCAAAATACCTTCGACCATAATGATTGGCTGTGGCTCAATAACCTGTACATCTTCGGTGCGCCGATACCGTGCATAGTCGTATACGGGAATTTCTACGCGATGCCACGTTTGTAAGCGCACAATATGCGCGCGCATCATCGGTGTGTCGAGCGCGTCAGGGTGGTCGAAATTGACCAAGCCTCCGTCGGTGCGCGGCACATGCTGCAAATCCTTATAATAAGCGTCGTGCTGTAAATACGCGATGTTATCACCAACGCGCTCCATTATGGCACGCGCAATCGTTGTTTTACCTGACCCAGTGCCGCCCGCAATCGCAATCGTAATCGGGCGACGATGCTGTTTGCTCGCGTCGTGTTCCACCGTGACTATCCTAAAAAAAAGCCCGCATAGGCGTAAACCCGGCGGGTAAAATAGAAAGCCATCGAAGAGATTTGAACTCTTAACCTCACGCTTACGAAGCGTATGCTCTACCGTTGAGCTACGATGGCACCTAAGAATTAGTATAACGGCGGCAGTGAACGCTGACAAGTGTGATTTTTGAGATCGTGATGGCTAATGCCGGAAGTGACGGACACCTGTGAATATCATGGCGATGCCAGCGCTGTTTGCCGCATCAATGATTTCATTATCACGGATCGATCCGCCTGGTTGAATGACCGCCGTTACGCCCGCCTCAATCGCTGCTTGCAGACCATCTGCAAAAGGAAAAAAAGCATCCGATGCCAGCACTGCGCCGCGCGTCTGATCGCCCGCCTTATTGATCGCAATCTGAACAGCATCAACGCGGCTTGGTAGTCCGCCGCCGATACCCAATGTCGTATGTTCATTGGCGATGACAATCGCGTTCGACTTCACATGCTGCACTGTAATCCACGCAAAACGCAGTGCATTGACTTCCGATGCGCTCGGTGCGCGCTTGGTCACAGTCTCGAACATGGTGCCATCGAGATCGCCAATATCCGCCGTTTGAACTAACAAGCCGCGATGAACCGTACGAATCTCCAGCTCACGCCCATCGTAAAACGTCGGAACTTGTAGTAAGCGGCAGTTTTTGCGCTTTTCGTTGAGTGTCGTTTGCGCCGCCACACTAAAATTGGGCGCGGCGATGGCTTCGACAAACAGCGAACCAAGCGCATCGACAAATGCATCATCCACCAGACGGTTGACTGCGATGACACCACCAAACGCCGAAACCGGGTCACTTGCCAGCGCATTAGGGAAGGCAGTCGCCAACGTGTCAGCTATTGCGATCCCAGTTGGATTTAGATGTTTGACGATGACGACCGCCGCATCGCTGAACATGCTGACAGCGCGCCACGCCGCATCCAAATCGAGAATATTGTTGTACGACAGCGCCTTTCCGCCCAAAATCGTTCCGCCGAGCGGACCAGGGCGATTGCTGCGGCTGTAGTATGCCGCGTTCTGATGAGGATTTTCACCATACCGCAGTGTAGCGATGCGGCGTGCACCAAAAGATAAATGTTCAGGTAAATCTGACTCGGATGCGCTGAGGCTATTCGCCCTATCCTGTGACAGGAAAGCATGGATCGCTGTATCATAATCTCGTGTATGAGCGAATGCCTTCACGGACAAATCACGACGCTGCGCGAGATCGATTTGTCCAGTTTTTTTCAATGATTCCAAGATCATGCCGTAATCTGACGGTTCGCTCACGACGACGACGCGCAGGAAGTTTTTTGCTGCCGCGCGCAGGAGCGCGACGCCACCAATATCAATCTGTTCGATAGCATCTTGCAAGGTGGTATTGGCGTTAGCAACGGTCTGTTGAAATGGATACAGATTGCACACGACCAAATTAATCGGCGCGTAGCCCGCCTGACGCAGTTCGTCTAAATCGGATTGGGTATCGCGCACCAGTATGCCCGCGTGAATAGCCGGATGCAGCGTTTTAACGCGCCCATCGAGTAATTCGGGAACGCCCGTGATCTGCTCGATAGCGGTGACAGGTAAATTTGCGCCGCGCAGCGTGCGTTCTGTACCACCACTTGCAATTAAATCATAGCCGTGTTCGACTAAGCCCGTCGCAAATTCGACCAAGCCTGTTTTATCATGTACGCTCAATAATGCGCGGGGCATCGCCGTAAATCCTGATTCTTGTCGGGCAGTCGCCATAATATAGAAGAGAACGGCATTATAGCTTGAACGCCGCGTGTGCGTGATGAGCAGTTCACGAGAACCTTGTCGGCACATCCAGGTTCAGGCTACAATCAGCCTCAGATAAACAAGTACACAAAACGGATATAGACATGGCAGTGGAACAATCGCTTTTGAAAAAGCGTGACGATAAAGTGCGTATTCATCTGGATCAATACACACCCGTATGGCTGATTGATGAAAAATTGATCCTGGAAGATGAAGCGGTTCAGTTTAACATCGTGTTTCAGCATAAATTGTATGGGTGGGTGAGCCGACGTTACCGTTATGATGGCTTCAACGATGTACTGTATCACAAGGGTCAGCAGTTGATCAGCGAAGATATAGCGCTTCAGGTACAGGAACAAGAACCCTATCTCGCGTCCGTTGTCAATGATGTGCCTGGCTCTTACGGCGGCTAAAAAACGAAAGTCAGGTTGTTGAATTCGACAACCTGACTCAAATTCACGGCACGCTATGGCGCGACAGGCAATAGTTCCAGGCGGTCGGTACGATTTGGACGTATTACCGTGACAAGCGATGTGATTAACCAGCCGGTTTGCCCATCAATGGTGATACGCAGCCAATTGTTGTCGGCAGTTCGGGCTTCTGCTTGAAGTTCGCTGTTGAATGGCACAATCGTCAAAATCGCTGCGCTAAAATCGGGCGCAGCGCGCAAATTCGAGTTAAAGCGCGTCAGCACGAGGATCATCAAAGGGGCAGGCGTAGGCGTACGTGTTGGAACTGGCGTTTCTGGGGTAAAATTGAAGGCAACAATTGGCAGTGCGTCAACATCACCCGTTACGCTAACGACAAAAAATGCCACCCAACCGCGCTGTCCATTAAAATCGATTTGCAGCCATTCATTATCATCGGTGCGCCCAGTTAAATCGGCGACATTACCGGGATTCATGAAGCCCAGTCGTCCAAATTCTGAACTCGGCGACACACGGACATTAATGCGACGGAATGTAGTGACATACGGCTGCCCTTCATAATCCTGAGCGCTGACAAATGGAATTGGGTCGGCTTCTACCGCAGCAGCGGGCAGGTTAACTGGCTGTAGATCGATAATCTCCAGTTGAGACACATCGCCGCTTACGGTCACGGTAAAATATGCGATCCATCCATTGATTACTCCCGACTGAACCCGCAACCAATTGCTATCGTCATCGCTGCGCGCAATCACTGTGACTGTATCACCACTTTGTAACTGTCCGATGATATCGTAATTGGTGCCGGGTCCTTGTCGGATACTCACCGTTCGAAATGCCTGCGCTGTTACGCCCACGTCCTGCGCGAAAACAGAAATTGCCGAAAGTAAGCCGATCATCAGCACAATGCATAACACCACTCGACGCCAGATGTGCATAAATGCACTCCCTTATTTGTTAAGCATGGATTGAAAGCACTTCTACCTGATTGTAAACTGTTTTATCCTTCTCAACCTAGATGTGAACTATGAAAAATAAACGACCAGAGCCAAAGCGTCAGGAAACCATCGTTTTGACCACCGCGTGTGAGATAGAAGTCATCGAAGGCTTGGCATCGTTTGCCGCCGATGAAATTCGCACCCGTTTTGGCAAAAACGTCCAAATTACCGTCGACTCCGAAACCGCAGTTGCATTTCAATACGTGGGCGACTTACGAACACTGAATAAACTCCGTCTTGCACAAGCCGCTTACACCGTCGAACGTTATGCGATCCCACGCCCGAAAGCGTTACTTGGTGATGCGCACTGGCGACGGTTTACCGCGCAATTACGACGTATTCTCGACCTGCTCGCGCCAAATACATTTCAATCATTCAGTCTATCGGCGGCAGGAACCGAATCGAGCGTTATGCAGCGTATCCGTCAGGAAATCGGCATGATTACCGGGCTGCCAGAAGCCGAAAAGGGCGATTTGTGGATACGTATTCGCCCGGGTGCCGATGGGTGGGAAACGTTGGTACGCACCCAGCCACGTCCAAATGCTACGCGCGCATGGCGCGTGTGTAACTACGAGGCATCACTCAACGCGACGGTAGCACACGCGATGGCATTGTTGATCGCGGCAGATGCTCCGCAATCCATCGTCAATCTCGGTTGCGGCTCTGGTGCATTATTGATTGAATATCGGGCGATAACGACAGATACCACACGACTTATCGGCATTGACCATGACCCATCGCTGCTTAAATGCGCGCGGCAGAATATCGATGCGAGTGGCGCAAATGGGATCGAATTGATGCAGGGTGATATGAAGCGCACCCCGTTTGCCAATGCGTCAATCGATGCAATGCTGGCAGACCTGCCATTCGGGCAAAATGTTGGTTCGCATGAAGACAATGTGCGCTTGTATCCGTCCTTGCTCAACGAAGCCGCGCGCATCGCTCGCCCTGATGCATCGTTTGTGTGTATCACGCACGAGATTAATTTGATCGAGTCACTGCTGGCGGCACAAGGCGAATGGAAAACCGAAAATATGATCCCGGTGACGCTGCGTGGTCTGCATCCTCGCATTTACGTGCTGCGCCGTACGACCAGCCAAAGCACTTGATAAGGCTCCAGAGTCAAATCATTTGTGATTTTTAACGCCTGGTCGGTGATGGTATCGACTAGCGCTGTTGTCTCGAAGCCCAGTGTTGCGAGTATAGTAGTCATCACCATTTGCTCGCGCTCAGAAAAGTTCGCTAACACGAGCAGGTCGTCATGTCGCCTATAGCCCAACACATGCGTATTGCCTGTTTCCACAAAATGGGTGTGTCCGTTCGCGAGTACGGGCAGCATTTTACGTGCACGGATCATCTGTGAAAGTGGTAGAAAAATGCGTCCGGCGACCGTTGTGGAATCAGCCCGCTGTGCGTACCCAATGTCGTCCGCGTATGGACGGTGCAACCAGCGATTATCCGCTGCTAACGCTGGATCGCCGCGATAGCTGTAATCGTTGATCGTGCCGATCTCATCACCGAGATAGATCAATGGAATTCCACCAATGCTGAGCAGCACACCATAAACCAGTAACACGCGACCAATCGCAAGGCTGAGTTTATGAGGGTCGCCTTGTTTGGTTGCCTGTTCAATACCTGCCAGTGATGCAAGCGTGCCAGATACACGCATATCTAACGTGCGTGGGTTGAAATTGAACGGGTATCCGACCGCGAAGCTATTTGGAAACCGCCCAATGTAGAACAGATTAAGAAAAAAGCGATGATCAGTGCCGTTGATACCCATCTCGGCAGCGTCCTCATCGGCGAAACCCCACCCGATATCGTCGTGCGATCGGATGTAATTGATCCATGTACAGTCGTCTGCGAGTGGGAAGTAGCGAGTCAGTGTGTGACGCATAAATGCCGTGTCACGTGTAGCCAGCGCTTCCCATAACGAAACCATCAAAATTGGATTGTAAGAAAGCTGAGCTTCGTGCCCACTCACGTAGCTTCGCACATCGCGCGGATGCACAATCGCTTCAGATTTGAACAGCAGGGCAGGAGCAGCGATACGCACCAGCGCGTTGAGTGCTTGAATGATGACATGTGTTTGTGGCAAATTCTCACAGTTCGTGCCAAGCTGCTTCCAGATGAATGGGACGGCATCAAGGCGCAACACTTCAACGCCTTGATTCGCCAAAAACAGAATTTCGCCCAACATTGCCCGAAACACATCTGGGTTGCGGTAATTCAAATCCCACTGAAACGGATAAAAAGTCGTCCATATCCATTTTTGCAGGTCCGCGCGATACGTGAAGCAGCCGGGCGCTTGTTCGGGGAAAATTTCGCGTAAATGGGGTTCATACTGGTCAGGCAGTGTCCGGTCATCGAACATCCAATAGAAAGCCTGATAGTGTTCATCGCCTGCTTGTGCTTTTTTTGCCCATTCGTGCTCATCCGACGTGTGATTGAATACGAAGTCCAGCACAAGACTCATGCCGTTGGCGCGCAGTTCACGCATTAATGCTTTCAATTCTGGCATTGTCCCCAATCGCGGATCGACTTCACGAAAGCTGCTAACCGCATAGCCACCATCGCTTTTGCCGGGTGGTGAATTGAACAGCGGCATTAGGTGAAGATAGGTCAATCCCAGTTCCTTAAAATAGGGAATTTTCGCTTGAATGCCCGCCAGCGTTCCTGCAAATCGATCGACATAACCGACCGCGCCCATCATGTCGTGGCTTTGAAACCAATTTGGCTGCGCAATTCGCTGCTCATCCAGTGCGTGGAGTTCGACAGGGCGTTCGTCGAAAGCGTGCGCCAGATCGATCAAAAGCTGTTCCAGGTGGTAGTAAAAATCGTACCGATCACCGTAAAGTTCATACAGTAGACGGAAAATCGTTGGGAAGTAGACCTGTAAACGACTCTCAAATGTGCGGCGCGGCGCACCGTTAGTCAGAATAGGGTCGATAAGCGGCAGCAAGCGGCTGAGCGTCAAAGCAGCATGAGCATGAATATTAAAAGATTGCATCGATCTTTCCTATGTATTCGATGTGCATTGCAGAGTTGGCAGACTGCACATTATATAATGCGCGATTGTAAAGAACATTTCTGCTTAAAGGACTCATCAATGCGCCGCAAAATCATCCTTCGTGTTGCACTTATCATCGTTCTGATTATAGCCATCGCTTCAGTAGGGTTCGTAGTGTGGGCGAGTAACCCAGCACAACCAATGCAAGAAGCGATTGCCGCGTTGGAAAGTGATACAGATGTCAGCGTGAATTCCGAGAATTGGATCGTATTTACACCTATCAACGCGGAGCCGACGACGGGTATCATCTTTTATCCGGGCGGGTTGGTAGATGCCCGCGCTTATGCGCCAACAATGCACGAAATCGCCCAGCGTGGCGATTATCTGGCGGTGATTGTACCCATGCCGCTCAATTTGGCAGTATTTGGCATTGGGCGCGCTTCAGAAGTGATCGCGGCATATCCATCGATTGAACATTGGGTGATCGCTGGTCACTCGCTCGGCGGGGCGATGGCAGCTAATTTTGTTAGATCGAATCCGGATGCCGTTGATGGCATAAGCTTATGGGCATCGTATCCAGCAAGCAGCGATGACCTCTCGCTGCTCGATGTCATTGTGTACTCAGTTTATGGCACAAACGATGGGCTTGCATCCGTTGAAGATGTTGAGAATGGACGCGCGCTTTTGCCCGAAAACGCCTCGTATATTGCTATAGAAGGCGGCAATCATGCACAGTTTGGTTGGTATGGCGACCAAAACGGCGATAACCCTGCGACGATCACCCGTGAAACCCAACAGTTACAACTCATCGACTCAATGCTTGATCTGCTTGGGCGAGTCGAGTCGTAGCACTAATTGAGCGAAAAGGGTCCTTCTTCGCGTACACGTTCTGGTGATAAGAGCAAATCGAGAATCGTAGCCTCTTTGCGATAATGCGGATACAGTTTCTCGATTAATTCAGCCAGTGATGGAATGGATAACAACGCCTGCTTTTCCAGCGTCGAAAGTTTGAGCAACGACGCTGATAAATACGCGAGGTCGAACGAATCGGTCGGTATACGGTCGATATCGACCTCTAGATTTTCTGCGCGTGCCAGCAGACGAAAATAACGTTCGACCCACGGGCGAAGCCGTCGTCCTGCGCGTTCAATTTCTTGATCGGTCGATTTCTCGACTGGGTAATCTTCGACGAGACCGATCAAGTACGGTTGAGAATGATCGATTTCATGAATCTTGAAACGGTCTTGTCCGCGCGCGACGATATTCATACGTCCATCATAAAGACTCTGAACTTCGGTGATCACGGCTGTACAGCCAATGCTGAATGGTTGTGCAGGCATTCCGTAGCCTTCAACTTCTGCACCTTCTTGCAGCGCGACAATACCAAACGGCTCTTTTTGATCGACACAGCGCGCGATCATCAAGCGATAACGTTCTTCAAAGATGTGCAGCCGCACCGGCGTCGCCGGGAACAACACCATATTGAGCGGGAAAAGCGGAAGCTTATACATGAGAATGTCTTCGCGTATTCGAGCGATGTGATGATATTGACATTGTAACGCAATCTCGCCAATTCGCGTTTATTGGCGTTTAGCTCTTGTAATATTCTAATCCCTGTAAGAACGCACGCGCTTGCTCCACGATCAGCATTCGCTCACGTTCATCAATATGGCGCAAACCCAGAACGTTTTTCCCCAAACGTGGATTGGCGCGGAGGCGTTTCTCGTGCTGAATGATGAAATTCCAGTACAGCGTATTGAACGGACACGCATCTTCACCAACGCGCTGCTTGTGATTGAAAGCACAGCCTTTGCAATAATCGCTCATCGAATTGATATAATTTGCAGATGCGATATACGGTTTTGTCGCGGTACGTCCGTCATCGGCGTTTAGCCCCATACCGATGACATTGGGATAGACAACCCATTCGTATGCATCGATATAAAAAATCAGAAACCAATCTGCGACTTCTGCGGGGTTAATACCTGCCAACAGACAAAAATTGCACACAATCATCAACCGCTCAATATGATGACTATAACCTGTCTCGATTAAACGCCGTGTTACATGCTGTATGCAGTTCATCTTTGTGTTGCTATCCCAAAACATCTGCGGCATAACTCGTTGCGCGCCCCAGTTGTTGGCATGGCGTAAAGAGGGCATTTGCCGCCAGTATTGCCAGTAAATGAATTCACGCCAGCCTAAAATTTGTCGGATAAAGCCTTCGACAGAATTAATTGGCGCTGTGCCCGCGTGATAAGCAGCTTCTGCGGCGCGTATCATCTCCATTGGCTCCAATAAACCAATATTCACGTACGCCGATAACAGAGAATGAAACAGGGTGTGATGCTGACTACTCATCGCATCTTCATAACGTCCAAAATCATGCAGGCGGTGTTCGATAAAATCATCGAGCGCTGCTTGTGCATCTTCACGCGTGACGGCAAGATTAAAGCCTTCGACACTGCCGACCGCATGTACGAGTGAGTTTACATCACGCATCACTTCTTGAGTTATCGGATCCGTCTCAAAAGTGATCGGCGCTGGCGGCGTGACCGTCGTGGGTAATGGCGAGCGATTATCTTTGTCAAAATTCCAGGCACCGCCAAGCGGTTGATCTGTGTCATCGATCAATACACGATAATGACGGCGCATCGAGCGATAAAAATTCTCCATCACGTATTGTTTGTCTGGAACAGGATTGGGGTAGGGGTCATTTTCATGCAGCAGAAACTGAGAATTTGGCAGCACAGATACCTCAATACTTAGTTGTTCTCCCAGAGTCATCTGGCGTTGTCGTCCGCGATATTCGCTCGCTGCCATGGTAACGATTTCATCAGGCTTGTAAGCTTCAATGTGCTGTTGAATTGCTGCATCAAATGTATCGGCGCGTACATAATCAACTTCGATACCCTGTGCGCGCAGCCTTTTGGCATAATGGCGCATCGCGCTGAATAACAGCACTAACTTTTTGCGTTGATAGGGCAGCCGCGACGCACGATCTGCGCTTTCGACCATCAGCACGATATAATCCTGCGATTGTGCTTGAGCCCACGCAATCGCGGGGTGATTTCTCAGCAGTTGATCACCTAAAACCCAGACCGTCGTTTTCATGCTTTATCCTGTCCACAAGTTTTGACACCTACTAGGTGTAGCTGTACACTCCGCGCCCTATGATGAACTCTAGTTAAACAATTGGAAAGTATTTTCCTTACGGGAGCAATGTTGCATGACTACTTCAGTGTACGCGCGCCTGAATCGGCTGTTTGCAGCCGACGGGCATTGTTTTGATGTTGCAGTCGACCACGGCTTTTTTGGCGAACGTGGTTTCTTGGATGGTATCGAATCGATGTCGAGCGTCGTTGAAACACTCGTCGCCGCCAACCCCGACGCAATCCAGTTGACGATTGGGCAAGCGCGCCTATTGCAAGCCGTACCCGGAAAAAATAAACCATCGCTGGTACTTCGCACCGATGTCGCCAATGTTTATGGAAAGAAACTCCCATCAGTGCTTTTCAGTCGCATCATCCACGATGCTCTGGAGCAAGCATTGCGGCTTGATGCGTCGTGTGTAGTCGTTAACCTGTTCGATTTACCCGAGCAACCGGAGATTCTTCGACAGTGTATCGACAATATCTGCGCGCTCAAATCACAGTGTGACCGATACGGAATGCCGCTTATGATCGAACCACTCGTCATGAGAGACAATAACAGCGCGGGTGGCTATATGGTCGACGGCGCTATCGATAAAATTTTGCCGCTGGTACGGCAAGCAGTCGAACTCGGCGCGGACATCGTTAAGGCGGATCCGTCGGATAACGTTATGGAGTATCACCGCGTTGTTCAAATCGCGGGTGATATTCCGGTATTGGTGCGTGGCGGTGGCAAAGTATCGGAGCTCGAAATTCTACAACGCACATTCGACTTGATGGGGCAGGGTGCGAAAGGCATCGTATATGGGCGCAATGTCATTCAGCACCCCAATCCGCTTGGCATAACCCGCGCACTCATGGCGATTGTTCATGATGGTGCGCAACCGCACGACGCCTTGCGTCATCTGGAGAACTGAAACATGGCGACATCTAAACAAGTCATTCGTTTTGGCATTATCGGGTTGGGTTTGATGGGGCGCGAGTTCGCCAGTGCCGCTGCCCGTTGGTCTCACCTGCTCGATGTCAATTTCATCCCACGCATTGTCGCCATTTGTGATACATCACCGCAGCTTTTCGATTGGTTCGAAAGTAATTTCGAGTCGGTGGGGCTTACCACGACCAATTATCACGATCTGCTCGATAGCAACGAAATCGACGCGATTTATTGCGCCGTCCCGCACAATCTTCATCAGTCGATGTATATCGACATCATCCGCGCGGGCAAACATTTGCTGGGAGAAAAACCGTTTGGCATTGATGCAGCGGCGAACACCGCAATTCTTGCAGAAATCGATCAGCATCCAGATGTAATTGTCGCCTGCTCATCAGAGTTTCCGTTTTTCCCCGGCGCACAGCGGATTATCCGCCTGTTGAACGAAAACCGGTTTGGGCGCATCATCGAAGCGAGCAGTGGTTTACTGCACAGCAGCGACCTTGACCCGAATAAAAAGATCAATTGGAAGCGTATCATCGCTACAAACGGCGAATATGGATGCATGGGCGATCTCGGATTACATGCGCTTCATATTCCTTTACGGATGGGGTGGAAACCAACATCTGTATACGCATCGCTGAACAAGATCGTTACCCAGCGCCCTGACGCGGGTGGGCAATGGGTGGCTTGTGAGACATGGGATAACGCAACGCTCATCTGTCAAATTCCTGATGAACGCGGCGTGTTCCCGCTTACTGTTCAGACGTATCGTATTGCACCGGGCGAAACCAATACATGGTTTCTGCGTGTCATCGGCACAGAGATGAGCGCGGAATTTAGCACGAAAAACCCAAAGACGTTTCGCTACATGGAATACAAACCAGGAGGCGAGCAAGCGTGGAAAACCGTCGATCTCGGTTACGAGACGGTATACCCGACGATCACAGGTGGCATTTTTGAATTTGGGTTCACCGACTCGATTTTGCAGATGTGGGCGGCGTTCTGTGATTTGCTCGTCAATGGGCGCGAAGGGATGCGCCAGCCATTTTACTGCGCAACGCCTGCCGAGACTGCCACACATCATCAGGTCTTGAGTGCCGCGCTAGAGTCACATCACAGCCATTCTGTTGCGCACATTGAATAAATGCATTTTTCTTGAGGTCTTATATGCCTGCCCCTTTTGATGTCGTTTTATGCGGTCATCTATGTCTTGACCTGATACCGCGAATGCATAATGTGCCCCCGGAAGCGCTGATGAATCCCGGTCGCCTGTATGAAGTTGACGCGCTCGATATGGCGACCGGTGGGGCGGTGAGCAACACAGGTTTGGCACTGCATCGCTTGGGCGTCGGCGTGCGCTTGATGTCTACGATCGGGGATGACGCCATTGGACGCCTAATTACTGATTATCTACGTGGGCATGGCGAGCATCTTGTAGAGAGCATCTCGGTTATTGGCGGTATCCCCAGTTCATATACGGTAGTGTTGTCGCCCGCTCATCAAGATCGCTTATTTCTGCACTGTACGGGAACAAACAGTGTGTATCAAGCAAAGGATGTTGATCTTTCTGTCGTATCACAAGCAAAAATCTTCCATCTAGGCTATCCGACATTGCTGCCGCGATTGGTAGACAATGACGGCGACGAGTTGCTCACGATCATGAAATCAGTGTCGCAGCTTGGCGTTATCACCTCGATGGACATGACTCTGCCTGACCCGCGTGGCGCAGCAAGTCAGGTCGATTGGCGAAAAGTGTTGACGCGTGTGCTTCCCTACACCAATATATTTATTCCAAGCATCGAAGAGATTATGTTTATGTTGCGGCGCGCTGATTTTGATCAATGGGGTCATGATTGGCATTCGCATGTTGACGTAACATATCTGGAAATACTTGCTGATGAATTGATAGCCATGGGTGTTTCTGTTGCTGGTTTCAAACTGAGCCACTTTGGTATTTTTATCCGCACCGCTAATCACTTATCATGGAGTAATCGCACGCTCATTGATTTGGACGAAAAGATATGGAAAGGCGTCACGATCTATCAACCAGCCTTTGCTGTTGATGTGCTTGGAACGACAGGTGCAGGCGATTCGGCAATTGCAGGTTTTATCGCAAGTTTTCTATATGGTTACGATCCGCTTAAATCAACTCAAATTGCCGCCGCCGCAGGTGCGTATCGTATCGCTTCAACAAATGCACATGGCGGAATCCCATCATTCGATGCAATTAGGCAGCGTCTAGAGTCGGGTTGGCAGGTACGCGCGGATCGAATCTTAGGTGCTTAAGCCCTCGTTGTCTGCCATTTCCGTTTCGAGACCACTCATGATAAAGATTGTTATCATGGACTAATCTTGATAAAACGTCATTTTTGTTACGTTTATGCATCCAACCTAAAAGGCGTAAACTTAGTATCGCGATCATAGACGTCTTCACCTTCAGCACGCTTTATCAGCTGAATAATCGGCAGCGTGATGGGCGTAAATATCACTTCGATACCAACTTTCAGTACATAATTCGTGATGACCAGCGACCAAAACAATTCTGGCGGAAATACACCTAACATTGTCGAGATTATAAAAAAGATAATTGTGTCGATGGCTTGCCCAACCAGGGTGCTGCCAATCGTGCGTGACCACAGCCAGCGACCTTGCGTCATGACTTTCATCCGTGCTAGCACATAGCTGTTCATAAATCCGCCTGCAACGTAGGCGATTACACTCGCAACAACCAATGAGCTGACGCCACCAAGCACAGCGTTATATGCTCCCTGACCGACCTGAGCTTCCCAGAAACTTTCACCGGGCAGCATTCCTGCCAACCACACCAACGCGCCCATCAACAGCGTCGCGACAAATCCAGCCCAGATCACGCGGCGTGTGCGACGATACCCATAAATCTCGGTCAAAATATCGCCAAAGATATACGAAATTGGAAACACAAGTGTGCCAGCGTCAAAGATGAACTGGATCGGTCCAAAACCAAAACCGAGATCGATGATTTTGGCGCTGCTCAATAAATTACTTAGCAGCAGCACAGTGACGAATCCCGCTACGATAAAGTCGAAGTACTTGAAGTCACGTTTCATAGGTTGTTTGTGAAATCTCTCACGTAAGGGAAAAATGTGTTGTATTATTCCATTTCCGTTATCATTTCACAATCGTGAACTCAAGTAATGTCAGGGCTTATTATGACAACCCGTCAATATGCGCCTCATTTCCGCGCCGAAGAAGCCGAATTTGTCATGCACCGCTGGAGTGCCGCACAATGCTGTTCGCTTGTTGGCGTTGGCAGCGTCGGTAAATCCAACTTACTAGCGCATCTTGCAAATCCGCTTACTCAAATGCACTACTTAAACGCTTCAAATGCGCCCTACAAAACGATCATTATTGATGCAAACATGCTGGTTTCCCGTCCCGCAACTTATGCCGATGATGAAGCATTTCAGTGTTGGAGGGGGTATGAACTTATGATGCACCGCCTGTTCATTACCCTTTACCCTTTCGATATGCTGCCGCCGGAAGAAGCCCAGCGCTTTTATGACCTTTACCAGACCTTACAAGATGGTCATAACCCGTTATTCAGCCCAATGGCACTTCGCTATTTTGAACTTGGATTGGATTTGTTCAGCCGTCACGGGCTAAAATTCGTGTTTTTATTCGATGAGTTTGAAGAATTACTGCGTCAAATGCCCGTCAAGTTCTTTCAAACCTTGCGGGGCATCCGAGACGCCAATAAGCAAAACGTCTTGTATCTCACCTTCTCCCGCGCCCCTTTACACGTATTGGTCGAGCGCGCGCAAATCGACCCTATTGTGATCGAGCCATTTATCGAGTTATTCAGCGATCACACACAGTACGTTGGACCTTATAATGAACTTGACGCGCAATCCATGATGAATGAGTTGACCAAACGCGCACAAACACAATATCCAGCGCCACTCCTTGAAGCATTACGATGGATTACAGGCGGTTATGCCGGGTTATTGCGGTCAGGATTCGCCGCACTAACTACCCTACCCGCTGCTTTGTATGACCACGCAGATGTCGATGGACTAAATACCACTCTGATCGCGCGGCGACCTATTCGCGATGAACTAAACGTAATCTGGTCGAGTCTGACATCACCAGAACATTATGTGCTCAAGGCGATTGCACGTCTTGTCCCGTATCAGGTCAACACCGATACCGAACTAACCGTCGCAATGCTCGTGCAAAAAAAACTGGTGCGGCTCGATAAAGCGACTCAGCGCTTGAGCATCGAACCACCGCTCTTCCGTGCTTTTGTCGCGATGAATCCCGATTAATCGCGATGGCACATGGGTATCTTATTCCTGCACAGCAGCACCGCGCCGAAATCGTCGTTGTCAATTCGCGCTTTGTGACCACGATCGGCTATACGCCTACGGTTGAGGATGCGAAAGCACTTCTCAGAGCAGTACGTATCGAATTCGCTGATATGCACAATCATGTCTATGCCTATCGTGTCGGTTATGCCAATTCGATTATCGAAAGCATGAGCGATGACGGCGAACCGTCTGGCACGGCAGGACCGCCTGTACTGGCGGTCTTACGCGGCGTCGATATTGGTGATACCACAGTGGTTGTATCGCGTTTTTTTGGTGGGACGAAACTCGGTACTGGCGGACTTGTACGGTCGTACACCAAAGCGGCGCAAGAAGGTTTCAAAACACTGCCACTTGAGCGCAAAATTATGCGACGCACCGTCGGGCTGGATGCGCCGTATCGTTTTTATGAACAGATTCGCCTTTTAATCGACCATTATGAAGGTATTTCGGTCGAAGAAACATTCGTGGACTGTGTAACGCTTACGGCAAAATTTCCAGTATCGCAAATCGAGCCATTCACTGCCGCCGTCATCGAACTGACAGCGGGCAGCGTTGAACCGATCATTTTAGAGTAGCTTCAACTCACGACCCAACTACGCTTTCTGTTGTTTCTATATCAAGCGGCATTGCGCTATGGGTACAGGAAAAATAAGCGCTGCCGATCACGACACGAAAATCGACGGTGCGATCCGAGTCGGGTTCGATGATTAAGTTTTGCGGTGATACTTGTAGCGCAGCTTGCAAAATACCGAGACTGCTTCCCTTGCGTTGACCCGTAAAATCGTAAAGCACGGTCGATTGCTGGTATGGCGCCGTCTCGTCAGATATCGTTGGCACAAATCCTTCCCACGCCAGGCGTTCTGCAGCAACTTGTGCAAATTCACGAACACCACTGGCGTTAACGATTTCAATCCGCGAATGTTCCTGTACCAGTGCGCTCTGTATAGGCGGCTGCATCACCTGATTTTCCAGCGCGATAACTGCCTCTCGGACGGGCAGCAAGATACTTTGCCCGTCGTTCGATGTACTGAACGTGACTTCGATATTGGGGCGAAATGTATATGATGCCATCTGGCTGGTATCCATCGTCGATGCGAGTGATGCCAACCCGATAATATCCTGCACACTCAGATCGGTCGTCACAATATCAGTGACCTGTGAATACACATCGCTGATTTGTTCCCACATATCCAACGCTCGAATCCGATGCCACATCGCCCGAATCAGCGCTTGCTGTCGCCGACCACGATCAAAATCACTGGTCGTGCGCCGACTGCGTGCATACCACAACGCAAGATCGCCATCCATTTGTTGTACGCCGACTGCTAAGGTGTAAATTTCCCAGTTTTCTTCAACAGTCGGATCAAGCGTTGGTTCCTTTAGACGCCAATCTTCTATCGTGCAATCAACTGCAACCTCAATACCGCCTAAATCATCGATCAGCCGCTTGAAACTGGAGAAATCGACACGTGCGTGATAATCGATATTGATGCCCAGGTTATAGCGAATTGTTTCGCGCAGCAGCGCTGCGCCTTCACCATGCGCGTTTTCGCCTGTCGCATAAGCTGTATTGATTTTGTTCATCCCAAAGGACGGCACATACACCCACAAATCACGCGGGATTGACAATAAGGATACTGTACCCACGGTACGATTGACCGAAACCACCATCAACGCATCAGTCCGTCCGTTATTCTGTGGATTCGCTGTGTCTGCGCCCAGCAGCAGGATATTGTCAATGTCATAGCCAGCTTCATCTACCAAAGGCATCGCTTGCGGCGGCGTGTCATCCGCCTGTGCCGACACTAACGTACCAGACCCAATAAGCAAAAAAGTCACACAGAGCACACAAAATAAGCGCATTCGAACCTCGCCCGCGTTTTCACACCAATCTTTATAGTGTGTCATACTTTAGGAAAAGAAAATCGACGGGTTGCGCACGTTTATACGCCGCCTTCCCGTCGATTAGTCGTTGTAGTGCCGTAACACCCTTTAATTTACGGGGCGCGATACGTATTGATCAGGTTCAACATGCTGCGTATCGCGACGGGTTTCCGTACATAGCCATTACAGCCCGCTGCTAAATACTGATCAGAGTATCCCATCGCATCATACGCGGTGATTGCGATAATCGGTTCTTCTACGCCTTTTTGACGCAGCAGCCGCGTGAGCTGTAACCCATCAATCGCACGATTCCCCAGATGTAAATCCATCAAAATCAGATCTGATGCTCCAGGAACAATTGTCGCAAGTGCATCTTCTGGGTCTTCGAATCTGATCAACTCATCATCGTTCATATGACAAATACGTTCGATCAACGCCACGTTCGCGTCATTGTCTTCAACATAGATAATACGCATTCTATAACCGTTTCTAACTAGTACGCAAAGATGATCGGCACATTGTTGATTTCACCACGAAACAGCACAAAGTCTTGATCAACCCAACCACGTCCAAAATCACCGGTGACTAAGAACCATTCACCGTCACTGGTGATACCGAGCGGCGTGTAGCGCGAACCACCCGACGTGACTGCCACTATGCTAAAATATCCGCCGGGTCCGCTTCGAATATTTAAGAAACTCGCATTAACAATGAGTGTCGGAGGCTGAAGTGCTGGCACAGGCAGCGTGAACGATGTCACTTCGGTCACGGTCGATGACCCTACAGTACCTAAGCCAATGTAAAGCGGCGTGGTCAACGCCACCGTGCCACCCGCAACTAAGTCTTCAAGCGTGGGTGTAAACCGGAAATCTCCACGCGGAAGCGTGAACTGTGCATACACCCATCCTGTACCTGTTGGCGTTTGCACTAATAACCATGAACTGTCGCTGTTTGTCCCTAAAACGGGCAGCGTCGTCCCGCCGACCAACTGCGTGATGATCAAATACTGTGGACCCGGCCCTGTCCGTAAATTCAAGAAGCTGACATTCACGACCGCTACCGGCGTGGTCAACTGCATATTCGCATCGAGCGCTTGAGCCTGCTTGACGTGAACACCTGTAAAGAGGACGGCAAACACCACAGCGCAAATAAGAAACCATGCTCTGGATTTCATCGCTCAACTCCCTGTATGGCAAAGATAAGTGAAGTATAGATGGATTTTTATCAGTGTGCTTTATTTTGCTCGCATCCGCAACAAATAACTTCGTCGGCACAGCGATGGGTAGGCGTAGGCATCAAGCCCATCATGGACGCCCTGTTGTTTGGTATGTTATCTACAGGTATGATGATGAGAGCAATGGAGACAGGTTTCATGCACAAAACGATACTATTTTCGTTCGTGATTTTTATCTTGGTGGCGTTGACACCAACCGTCTTGGCTGATTGCGAAGCGCAAGCGGGGTGTGCTGAAAATGCCAATGGTATTTCGGCGGAACAGATCAACGCCTATCCAGCACCCGCTGTGCAGCAGCTCGCCGCTAACACCCCGCTGTTGACCGATCGTTTGTACCAACGTGTCACCGCCGCCGTTGATCTCTACGATGCGCCAAACGGGACTATTGTCAGTACGCTCGATGCGGGCTTCAATTACTTTACAACATGGTCGCCTGAAAATGAATGGACGCGCGTCGGTGAAGATCGATGGGTACGCACTGAATTTCTACGCCCTAGTGTGCCTTCCAGTTTTGCGGGCGTATTGATCGATAGTGAACTGCCTTACCCAATGGCATGGGCGCTCGTCAATGTCGTTCCCAGTCGCTCACCCGGCGCAGAACCGACCGACGGCGATCTTGCTATGCTCCGTTTTACCAAACTCAATCTTTACAGTTCGGTCATTATTGAAGGCTGGGAATGGTTTCAGGTTGGCGTCGATCAATGGATTGAACAACGCGACTTAGCCCGTGTCTTACCCGTCGAGCGTTCAGCCGAAATCGACACCGAGCGTTGGGTCAGCGTTGATCTGTTTGAACAGGTCGCTATCGCCTACGAAGGCTCACGTCCTGTTTTTGCCACGTTGATTTCGTCAGGTTTAGCTGAATGGCCGACTAATGAGGGTATATTTCATGTTTATGTCCGTTATACACGGACGATCATGAGCGGCGCCCAAGGTCAAGAAGACTTCTATTATCTCGAAGAAGTGCCGTGGACGATGTACTTCGACAACGATATTGGGCTTCATGGCACCTACTGGCATGAAGGTTTTGGATATCGGCGTAGTCACGGCTGTGTGAATCTTTCGATCACAGATGCGCATTGGCTCTACGATTGGGCATCGACAGAAATTGATCTGACCGTCAATGCCGATCTGGGTGCAGCAGTTTACGTCTACAGCAGCGGCGAATACCGTTAAATCGATCGAATCTCGCGTATAGGGGGGCGTAGCACGCTACGCCCTGTTGAAACACGCTGTGTTCTTCGTGTTCTCTGGGGTTCAATCTTTTTCCTTTACCTCTCCCATTGTCAAGTCCGGTCGCGTTCATTATCATGCTGCGCACTATTCGTCTTGAAAGCGGAGCAAAAGCGAGTGCAGCCCCCATCGTCGGCAGATCAGTTTCATCTCCAACAAACGCGCCAACGTATTCTGAAGCAATTTTCAACGGAACTGGCGGCGTTTTTCGCGCACTTAGGCTATGAAATGGTCGAAACGCCATTCATCCAGGACGCTGAACTTTTTTTGACCAAAGCGGGCGATCAAATCATCAACCGTCTGTTCACATTTGAGCGCAACGGGCGCAATGTGGCGCTGCGCCCCGAATTTACGGTTTCCGCCGCGTCACTGTATAACATGCAGCATCCAATGGGTGATCAGGTTGTGAGATGGCAGTTTCACGGCGCAGTCTTTGAAGATGATCCCGAAGCGCCCCATCAAATTCAACGCTTCACGATTGGTGTGGAATTAATCGGGCAGCGCGGCGTTGACGCTGATGCCGAAATTATCGCTTTATCGGCGCGCGGACTAGACGAGATTGGCGTGCGCAATTGGCGTGTTCAGCTTGGACATATCGGCTTGATGCGTGCACTGCTCAAGCAATTCAACCTCGATTCGCTCACTGAACGCGTATTGCTTACCCAATTGCCCGCGCTTCATAATCCTGACCAGGGCAAAGCATATGTCTTGTCGATGCTCGATCAAGGCTTGCTTAGCGCGTCACCCACTGATGAACCCGATCACGCCTTCACCGACGATATGACGACACAAAATACGCAGTATGTGTTAGATGTGCTGCTCGACGCGACCCAGCGCGGTGTGACAATGGGTGGGCGTTCGCGTCACGATATTGTCGAGCGTTTGCTGCGTAAGCGTCAGCGGGCAACCGAACGCCCGCAAATTGCGGCGGCGCTCGATTTATTGACCGATTTAAGCGCCATTGATGCCGCACCGCCTGCCGCAATTCGAGAACTATCCTCGTTTATTCCATCGTCAATGCCTGGGGCGCGTACGCTGGTGCAAGAGTGGTCTGCTATGATCGATTTGCTGCTCGAAACCCATCTCATTCCTGAGACTCAATTACGCCTGGTGCCGGGCTTGTTACGTAACTGGGATTACTACACTGGAATGATATTTGACATCCGCGATAAACAGGGACTCCTGTTAGGGGGCGGCGGACGTTACGACGAACTCACACGCCTAGTCGGCGGCGATCAGGAAGTCCCCGCTGTTGGCTTCGCCTATTATGCCGATACGCTCGCGCAGCATTTGGATAATCAATGATCGATTCACAACGGGTAACTTTCGCGCTCCCAAGCAAAGGCGCAATTGCCGAACCTACCCTAAATTTTCTATCTGATTGTGGATTGCGGATCGATAAGCCGAACCCACGCCAGTATACAGGTACGATTCCCGCGCTGCCCGATGTCGATTTACTCTTTCAGCGCGTTACCGATGTCGTCTACAAAGTCGCAGATGGCACCGCCCAGCTTGGCATCACCGGTTTAGATGTCGTCCGCGAACACCCCCACGACGATCTGATTGTCATCCACGATAATCTGCGCTACGGCTATTGCAAGCTCCTGGTTGCTGTCCCCGAAGCGTGGGTCGATGTCGAGTCGATGCTCGATTTGACTGAGATCGCGCTCGATTTTCGTGAAAACAAGCGGCGCAATTTGCGCGTGGCTACAACCTACACGCATTTGGCACGTCGCTTTCTGCACGCCCGCGGCATTCATCATTTCACCCTGGTCAGCGCCGAAGGGGCTATCGAAGCCGCACCAACGATTGGTTACGCCGATATCATTGTCGATCTCGTGCAAACAGGGACTACGCTGCGTGAAAATCATCTGAAGCCAATTACCGATGGAGTCATCGTCGAATCGCAAGCGTGCCTTATCGGTAATCGCCGCTGGCTGGAAAGAGAGCCGCGTGTACAGAACACCACGGCGACGCTGCTCGAATATGTCGATGCTGCGCTGCAAGGGCGTGAATATTCACAGTTGACGGTAAACGTTTGCGGCGAAAGTGCTGCGGTAATTGCGGAAAAAGTGGCGGCTAATCCGCTCACACGCGGTTTACAAGGACCGACCATCGCGCCAATTTTGGGGGCACACGCCACCGATCAACTTTGGTTCACGGTCACGATCATCATTCAGAACAAGCAAATGCTCAGCGCCATCGAGCATTTGCGACAAATTGGTGGCACACAGACGACCGTGACGCCAGTACGCTATGTATTTTTCGAGCAATCCCCGACCTATGCGCGTCTTCGCGCTGATCTCGGATTCGCGTAAAAGTGGGCGCTCACGCGAGCGCCCGCTCCACATCATCCAATGCCTGGTCGATTAGGCTGCGTTGACCCGCGCTCTCCGACCCCATCTCGATTGCCATACTTAACCCCAACAGTGCGATTTGAGGCGGGAATTTCGCCGTGTCTGCCAAATTCATCGTCAAGAATGGACAGCAAAATAGGGCAGCTTTAAGATACCCACGCCAATCTGAGCGCAGTTCGTTCCGCGCTTTCAAAAATGGCACAAGTCGCTCCAACACATGATAGATTTTGCTCTCCAAAAACATCGCCCGTACGGGATGCAGCGCGTAATTATGGGTGATGATCCAGCGCGCGTCATCTCGCTCCAACGTAATCTTCAGTTCATCGGCGATCACGCGTGGAAAATACATCCACATCGCAAACACGTTGTGAAATAACGGCTTGGTCAAATCGAGCAGCGGATGATGACGTCCTGCAAATGCGGGGTCGAAATACAGCAGCGATGGTTCGCCCTCGTGTTCACGTAAGAACACATTGCCGTTGTGAGCGTCGCCGTGTCCGATAATCGACACATCCGCCACCGCCGGATCAAGCAGCTCCACCGCCCGCGCTATAATGTCAGCGAGCGTCTCTGCATACACCTGCCCGTTGATCGTCCACTGCGCTTGGCGAACTTCACGCATCGAATGCTCACCATCCGGCAGCGTGATCGTCACATCGTGCGCATCATCGCCATAAAACGATGCCAAGCGCCCGCCCGTCAGCCGATGATAGAACAACTGGTGAATCGGTGCGCTGGCAGCGCTTTGCGCATCCTGTTTTTCCAGCGTCTTTTGATACAGCCCCCACAACGCTTGATCAGCTCTGCCTTGTGCGCGATCCAGCACTGAAACGCGCGTCTCATCGCCGCGCTCGATCACCCACGCCACATCGAACACCGATGGGTCATCGATGACTTCGTAGATCAAGAACTGTTTTCCCGCCTCGGTCGAACTCAAGATTGGCTGCAACACCGGATACCCCGCTTGTGCGAGCGTCGCCGCGTTGTAATATTCGCCAATCACACCGTTGGGTTCGATATGCGTCTTGAAAAACAAGCGCCGCCCATCGGTCAACGTCATAATTCCGTTGAATGAATTGAGCGATACCGCAAGCGGTCGGAGTTCGACCGATTCAACATTCAGCGTGAACGTTGCCGCAATAAAGTCACACAGCAACGCTTCTGCGCCCGCTTTATCGGTGAATTGCAGCGCTTGTATCTGTTCGAGTACATTCATAGACCGAGTATCTCGTTGCGCTTGCGAATCGCCATCGCGTGCGCTGGAAACCCTTCATAATCAGCAAGTGTGGCGGTCGTGCCTTGCAACCGCGCATAGCCCTCGGCGGATAAATACCCGATTCCTGTGCGTTTCAAAAAGTCCCAGACACTTACAGATGAAAAGCTGCGTGCGAAACCGCCTGTTGGTAAAATCGCGTTCAAGCCCAGACAATAATTTGCGGTCGGGATCGGCGTGTAATGCCCCAGCAAAATTTCACCAGCGTTCTTCAACTTCCCCAACGTCACGAACGGGTCGCGCGTCAGCACTTCCAAATGCTCCGGCGCATAATCATTGACGAATTGAATCGACTCGTCCAGGCTGCGAGTTAACACGATGCCGCCGTAATTTGATAAGACGTTTTGGACAAATGCGCGCCGCCACTCTGGGAGTTCGTCGATATAACCCGGCAACACGTCCAGTGCCGCCTGTGCGACTTCGCGACTGTGCGTGACCAGGATCGCCGCCGATTCGGGTCCATGCTCCGCCTCGACCAATAAATCCAGTGCAGCCAAACGCGCGTCCGCATATTCGTCCGTTAGAATAATTGACTCGCTTGGTCCCGCAGGCAGCCCGACATCCACGGTACCGTACAAAAGTCGTTTCGCCGCCGATACGTAACTACTGCCGGGTCCGATTAACTTATCCACTTTGGGAATACTCGCCGTGCCATACGCCAGCGCCGCGATCGCTTGCATCCCACCGACGACATAAACATCGCTAATTCCGCACACCTCCGCCGCGACCAATGATGCGGCGTCTGCCTTGCCTTCTGGCGTCGGCGGCGTCACGACCATGATTCGCGGCACCCCAGCGACCTTCGCCGGAGTTGCCAACATCATCATCACCGATGGAAACGCGCCTTTGCCACGCGGCACATACAAGCCAACGCTGGTAATGGGCGTAATTTTCTCACCTGCCATGATGCCCGGCTGTACTTCGGTGAACCACATCGATTCGGGCATTTGTTCACGGTGGAATCGTTCAATATTTTCGTGCGCCGCATGGATCGCACTGACGACGTCGGCATCGACGGCGGCGTGCGCCGCCTCGAAGTCTTGCGATGTTGCTTTCAACATCCCCACTTCAAAGTTCGGCGCGTCAAATTTGCGTGTATATTCAACGACCGCCGCATCGCCTTCCGTCCGTACTTTATCGATCACTTCTTGCGCCAAGGGCAGCAATTCGCGGATGTCAGTCTCGGCACGGCGCATTAAGCGCGCAAGCTGGTTTTTTTCTAACGTCGCTAACTCTAAAAACTGAATCATCGTCGGTGTTCATCTCCAAAACCCATGACAATTTCGACCAGGCTACCAATAAAAAGCGCGGAGTTTTCACCCCGCGCCGATTCAACCAAACTTCTCTGCGTGGATCAACTGTTACTTGACGGGCGTTGCGTCGATGATTTCCGAACGGCGGTGCGATCCATCCCAACGAATATCTGGGACGAGAATCTCACGCCGTTCCATAATGCGGTCATGATGCTTCATCAAATCTTTCAACATAATTCGCATCTCTTCGACAACATCGTGTGTCGGTTGATAACCCAGGTTGATCAAATTCTGACGATCCGGGTTGTAATAATGTTCCCCGCGCTCATTACGCGGGTTTTCATAAAATTGAATTTCAGTCGCTAAACCGACATCACGCGCCGCTTCTTGCACTTTCTGCGCCAATTCTTCGATGGTATAGCATTCTTCAAATTGGTTGAAAACGCGATATTCACCCTTTTGCGGCGGATTTTCAATCGTAATCGTCAGGCATTGAATCGAGTCGCGCATCGGCAAAAACCCACGTTTCATATGCCCCGTTCCGTACAGCGTCAGCGGATGCCCGATCACGGCTTGGCAGCAAAATCGATTGACCGCCGTACCGAAGCATTGATCGAAATCCAAACGGCTGCGCAAGCGCGGATCATCGCCCATTGCGTCGATTTGCGTACCGAACACAACACCTTGCATGATGTCGGTCGAACGCAAACCCCACGTGCGGCACGCAAACATGGTATTGTTCGAGTCGTGTACCTTGGTCAGGTGATAAAAGCTGTTTGCCTGACGCGGAAACGGCATCGTGTCTTTGCGTCCACGATACTCAATCTCGAAAAAGCCTTCGGGAATATCGATGTTCGGTGTGCCATATTCGCCCATCGTTCCTAGCTTGACCAAGTGTGCATCAGGGCACACCTCTTTCATCGCCCACAACACGTTCAAGCTGCCAATGACATTGTTATTGTGCGTAAACACGGCGTGCTGCTGGTCGATCATCGAGTACGGCGCAGAAGGCATTTCAGCAAGATGCACAATCGCTTCTGGCTGAAAATCCTGAAAGAACTCACACAGCGCTGCGTAATCAAGCAAATCGACCGGACGGAAATCCAGTTTAACGCCGTGTACTTCGCGGAAGGCTGCTAACCGTTCTTCCATCGAATAAATGGGCTGTGCACTGACGCTGCCCATTTCTTCCACCCATTCGCGCCGCAGATAAATATCGTTACCAGCGACGGTATGCCCACGTTTAACTAAATGTTGTGCTAACGCCCAACCGAGATAACCATCCACCCCGGTAATAAATACTCTCATGTATCGCCTCCGAACGTAAATTCTAACTATCTAAACCCCGTTACGAGGTTTTCGCTTCGAATTATGCCATGACTGCGCTGGCGGGTTGATAATTGGGAATATATCCCTTCACCGCCAGCAGTTCCGCGTTCAAGATGCTGCATCCCGCCGCGCCACGAATGGTATTGTGCGCCAATGCCGCGTATTTATACGTCAAAATCGGACAGCGACGAAGCCGCCCCACCGTTGCACTCATACCGTTCCCTGCATTGCGATCGCGGCGTGTCTGCGGACGATCTTGCTGCGATAGATACATCACCGGATGTTCTGGCGCGCTTGGCAGCATCGAAATCGGGTCTTCGCCGCGGAACTGAGTCCATGCCTCTATAATTGCATCGATGCCCGGATCAATTTCCAATTCCACCGAAATACTCACCATATGCCCATCAATGACCGGCACACGATTACACGCCGCGCTGATAATACTGTTCAGCCATTCGACGCCGCCATCGACATAACGACCGAGCATCTTCAACGTTTCGGTCTCAACTTTTTCTTCTTCGCCGCCGATATACGGGATCACATTGTCCATCGCGTCAAGTGATGAGACGCCTGGATAACCTGCACCGCTTAAGGCTTGCTGGCTGACCACCATAACTTTTTTAATTCCGAATGGACGTAATGGCGCGAGCGTCATCACACCCGGCACAGTCGTGCAGTTCGAGTTGGCGATCAGTGCGCCCGTCCAACCACGCGTGCGGCGCTGCACGTCGATAAGCGCGAGTTGATCAGCATTGATTTCGGGCAGCAAAATCGGCACATCTTCGGTCATCCGGTACGCTGACGCATTTGTACATACGATATGACCATGAGCGGCGAGTTCCATTTCACGCGGCATCGCCGCTTCTTTTGGCAGCGCAGAGAATACTAACACGGAGTCTAGTTCAGCATCGAGTGCCTTTACCTGCATATCAAGGACATCTCGTGGCGGTTCTTCATCCAATATCCAGTGCACCGCATCGCCATAGCGCCGCCCTGCGCTTCGATCTGACCCAATGACTTCTGCGACGCGAAACCACGGGTGATGTTCTAGCAGCTTAATAAAGCGCTGCCCAACCGCTCCCGTTGCGCCCAGAACGGCAACATTTAGTTTTTCCATGTAGTTTCCCTTAGATACCGACAGATTGGCTCGTTTTGACCGCCGGATAAGAACCCAGCATCTTGACGAACGAGGCGCGCTGTAAGAGCCGCGCTAACGCTTCCTGACATGGTGTTTCTTGCCAATGTCCTTCAAAATCGAGAAAGAACACCGGCTCCCATGGACGATTGCGACGCGGGCGCGATTCGATCTTGGTCAAATTCAAGCCGCGCTGCGCGAACTCACCCAGACATTCATACAACGCTGCCGGACGATGCCGTGTCGCGAATACCAAAGATGTTTTATTGTAGTCGCCACGTGGTGGATCATCGTGACCAAGCAGGAAAAAGCGCGTGTAATTGAACCCAACATCTTCAATTTGCGATTCGATCACGTTGAGTTCGTAGAGTTCAGCCGCCAATTGACTGGCAATTGCGGCTGTCGCAGCGGGGCGCTCCTGTGCCAAATCGTGCGCCGAACCCGCTGTGTCGTGCCAGGGCATCGCTGTAAAGCCGTTTCTACGGATATACTGCTCACACTGCGCCAGCGCTTGTGGATGTGACCGCACATAACGAATATCGTTGAGCGTGACGCCCGGCAAGCCGATCAAGCAGTGATGAACATGCACAATCACTTCTGCCTGGATGCGCAAATCAGATTCTAAGAGCAGTTCATACGCTTGATTAACTGCCCCTGCCAACGCATTTTCGACTGGCAGCATCGCGTAATCGACTTTGCCTTGATTGATTTCATCAAACAGATGTGTCAGCGTTGGGCAAGGATGAACATCGACGGTTTCCGCAAAATGCTGACGTATGGCTTGCTCGGAGTAAGCGCCATGAAGACCTTGAAAGGCGACGCGGACAGGCACTTGTACTGCTCCCTATAAAAACGTGATGAGGTCAGGACTATTAAGGTGTGTTGATGCTAACACGCGATACTCGGATCGTCAACCGAATGAACTTCGTGATAGAATAGCAGTTATTGATCAGTTTAATGAGAGCACTGTTCATGCAAGAGACGCGACAAGTTATTCTCGATATTTTACGCGAGCATGGTAAGGCAACCGTCGATGATATTGTTCACGAACTTCAGGCGCGACGCGGCGCGATCACCGCAGTCACTGTTCGTCATCATCTGAACATTCTGCAAAAAGACAGTCTGATCACCTCCACTGAACTACGCCGCCGCGCGACACCCGGTCGCCCGCAGCACATGTATATGCTTACCGAAAAAGGCGAAATGCAGTTCCCGAACAATTATTTGCATTTGGCATCCGGTCTGCTCGATGAACTGCGTAAGCATCTGCCACCGAGTAATGTCAATGTGATTTTAGAGGGTGTCGCCGGACACATGGCGGAAAATGCTGCCATCCCCGATGTGCCGCTTGCGGAAAGAATGCATTTTGTGGTTGCTTATTTATCTGAACACGGTTATCAAGCGTTCTACGAGACGACCGACAACGGTTATATCCTACACACGTCCAACTGCCCTTATCACAATATTGTTCAGACACATTCATCATTATGCGAAATGGACATACGACTGGTTTCGATGCTGCTTGGCGTCGTCCCGCGCCGCCTTTCACATCGGATGGATGGTGACCAATCGTGTTCTTATCTCATCCCTGTCACCGTAGTACAGAACGAAACGCACTAATTTTGATGATCCCGTTCTTTTTTATTGACGCTTATCCCACTGCGTGTTAAAATCATGTCAACTATTGAAATTCTATCTATAAGGAAACTTCTCATGGCAGTGAGCGAACTTTCCCGCGTCGATCTGGTTGATTTGACCCCAGCGATTGAACAAGACATGATTTTGTCGGTTACGCCTTCCGCAGTGAAGATGATTCGCACACTCTTGGAGCAGCGCAGCATTCCTAGTCATGCGCTTCGCGTCTTTGTGTCGGGCGGCGGATGTTCCGGTATGCAATATGGCATGGCGTTTGAAACCGAACCGCGCGATTTTGACGCGCTCGTCGAACAGGATGGCGTTCGTTTGGTCATTGACCCCACCAGCCTACTGTATTTGAGGGGCGCAAACATCGATTATGTCGACAGCTTAATGGGCGGTGGTTTCCGCATCGAAAACCCGAATGCCGTCTCCGCGTGCGGCTGCGGCACTTCTTTCCGTACTAAGGATAGCTCCGGCGCATCGTCAGAGTCCAGTTGCAGCACGTGCAGCAGCTAAGGCGTGTCTTGTAAATAAAAAAGGCGACCACGTGGTCGCCTTTTTTATCAGAAAAGCGCCGTAAGACCCCTGCCTTCAGGCATGGGGATATAAGGCGCAGGTCTTGTGTTTTTTCTGCTGAAATAGCGTGTAATAGGGGGAGGTTGATGTGCGAGGTACGAGACATAAAAATCCGACCTCGATCATAATCCCGTAATATCGCAATACCGTAGTTAACGTCAAACACAGCGGGGCATCGCTGTGCTACCGGAGCGACGATAAG